>Ga0194135_10000080_pt1 | contig 50854 bp, 24 predicted proteins | sample LitLau_LLRF_2013_FD_134024 | JGI IMG/M metagenome (GOLD analysis project Ga0194135, IMG submission 134024) | Freshwater sediment microbial communities in response to fracking from North America - Little Laurel Run_MetaG_LLRF_2013 (version 2) | ecosystem: Environmental > Aquatic > Freshwater >...
ATACTGATACTACCCCTGCTGGTCTCCTGACTCTTCATTCTTGGCGTATGAATCGGAAGAATCTTTCATATATTGAACACAATCAGATGTGTGTGTGTGTGTGTGTGTGTGTGTGCGTATGTTGGCCAACCAACCGTGCTTTATTGATCTTGAGGAGAAAAGGAGAAGGAAGGAAATGACAGTAAGTGCAAGGGTGGGTGGTTGGCTTGTGTGTTTGTCCAAGAATGGAGGAACCGATGATGATGACACAACATTCAAGTATTTATAGATTCATCCTATTGTGTTAATGCCTTAGGATGACAATATTGCGGTGACGGTGGTGAAATATGGACGAGTAAATACTCTGATGTCTCCTGACTATATATGTTCACGGGAAAGAAAGAATAATACTCGGGAATGCTCATGGGGAGAAAGTTCTTTTTGTTAAAAGGAATTCTTGGGGTGTAACTAATGCAAGGCGTGTTGTGAGAGAGCATAAACTAAAGTAATAGGATGATATTGCGATATTTTATATTAAAACTTGGCTGATTTATAGACTCGGATGATATCATATCAATCTCCATTACTTATTTCGAAGTAACACACACAGTTTTGTAACACACACGTACCTCTTTATCTGCTTAATGCATGCATTTGGTCGTAGCAAAGTATTAAGTACACTCAATTCTGTATGGGAACATAAAAGCACGAGTATTCAACAACTCGACGATTATTTTATTGTCTCCTCTGAGCATTCATTCAAATTCAAAGGCATTCTCACAATGGAGAAAACGATTACTCACTCATGTTAGTGCACAATTTAAAATATCACCAGAAATCACGATAGAGAGATTCCGTCGGAGGCTGGCTCAATGAAAGTGAGTGAGGGAAATTATTAGGCTTCATTTTGGTAGAAAATCCTTTATTGTCTCTTTCTAGAGGAGAGAAGATTAGCTTTGAAGTGGAAGGGATGAGATTGTTCCAAAAGTGTTTGAAAGGAGATGGATTGGAGGAATTTGATAAATTAAGACAGATTCCTACACAAAATTTCAACATTTATAGTCCCTACTTGTCACTTCCCAGTTGTTATAATGCGCTGATAAAAAGAAGTTCAGGCTGTGTTCACAACACAAATTGATAAATTTTTGCACGCCTGTCACGACAGTGTTAAAGGACGAAGACTTTTGCAGCAGTGTGTTAGGTATCAGGAAGGAAGAAATATTTCATGTTGTTTAAGTGCAGTCAAAACTTGTACGTTGAACTTCCTAGCTTACGATAAATATATATCAAGTGTGTAGGTTGGGGTGGATGTTGTGGACTTATCTTAAGTGAATAAAAAGCCATGGAGTGAATTAAGATCCATTGGATTTTTAATGATAAGATATGACATGACATGACCCTTCTTCTTCTTCTGTTGCACTCTGCTGATTTATTCACATGTGAAATGTTGGAAGTTGAAAGTCCAGACGTCGTAAGAGAGAAAGGAGAGACAGCGAGGGTAGGAAGAAAAAGCTTCGCATATCGAGAAGAGCATCTTTTTAGCTTAATGGAAAAGTTTGTGTATTTGTATGAAGGGGGATGATCCAGAATCCGGATTTTATGACCCGCGGAGAAAGTTTCTTAGCCTTATCTGTTTCCCGTACTTTTTCACTACGTCTTGTTTCTAACGCAAGTGACGGTGGTTGTATATGATGGGAGTAAAATTTCAAAAAACTTTCTCTTCATGAAGGGAAAAGGGTGAAAAGTATGCGGAAATTATAAAAGCCACAGCGTATTATTCAATGATTCCATGTGTATACGATGGCCAGCATATGATGTGTATTTATTTATTTTTTTACTTGCCTTCCCTTTCCACCTTTGTTTGCGTTATAAATGAGCTAGTAATGACATTAAGACACAAGGCAGAAGTTAACAGAAAACAAAAATGCACTATTTTGGAAGAGAATAAATGTCTGTAAGGGTTTGGAACACAGTGGGGTGCATTTAGACCAGGAAACTCATGCATTTTACTTTTGTAGAAGAAAAAAGTGAAAAGATTGTGATTCATCACCTTTACCTTCAATATCCTACTGAGCCTATTAATTGAAGTTGCAGCTAAAAGCTTCAAAACTTACAAGCGAGGTACTAAAGGGCAAAGGATAGGACTTGTGACCCCGAATGTTATGAAGTGTTGTTACAACTTTAAGGAGATTTTTAATGTTTCACCTGACTGGTTAGTAATGCTTTGAATTTCAAACAGGAAGCTTATTGACTACCTTACGAGTATACATTAACTGTAAACTGTATATATATACACTTGAGAATAGTTTTGATTCAAACGACGGAAGATGATTTATTTTTGTGCCATTTGGTAATCAAGAAATGGTAAAATCTAAAATTGAAATGAGTTTTTTAAGTTCATAAAGTGTTATTACAATTTCATAAAAATAAGAGTTACGGTCTGAAGCTGATTGAAATGGAAATCAGTTTCGTGGTCAGTTAGTTAAGGTGTTTATTTATCGTCTTATGTATCAGTTTATATCCTACGGTCTTAAAGAAGATAGACTCTTGTGTATGTGTTTGATTAAGAAGAAATGTCACGATTGTGTGCACCCAACCATGCCACATGTATATATGTAACCTATATTACATGTACATGCTTGATGTATGAACCAACGAAGTACACAACAACAGGGCCGTGTGTGTAGGAGTCTACGGTTGCTTTCGTATTCCAACCTTCTATCTAGCTGAAGTGTATGAAGATGCTATAAACTGAGAAAAGTGTGTCACACAATGGAAGGAGAAAATCCAAGTGTATTTAGAGAACGCCATGAGTTTAATACATAATACGCGTATTTGATCCTAGTTGCCAAAGTCTTGATGTCTGTTGTTAAAAACAAGGATTTACTACATGGCAGCAAGTAGCTTTTATCCTTTTGGGAAGTAAAAGTTATGAATTTTTGGTGAGTCACAAAAGTTGAAGTGAAATGCTCTGCGTATTCTTCTTGTTCTTACTCACACAGCCAAAAAGTCCATAAGACGCAGAAGAAGCTGCTGAGATTAAGAAACTTATTCTCTTTTTAGCTGTTCACTAAGTTCTTCCTTTAAGAAACACACAAACAAAGACTTGGGGAGAAGAAGAAGAAGTCTTCTCAAAGTTCAGGATTTAATGTTTCATTCAGATGAAATAAATATTCGTGTAAAATCGAGGTTGTTAGAGTATTAAAAAGGATTTTTCTACTCAACTCTTTCCAACTTTTAACCCCGACCTAACAATATATACACACGGCCAACCTCTGAGATAAGACCGTGGCTTAACTAAAAAAAGTGTGTGCATAGTAGCCAGTAAAATATCAGTATAATTTGAAAACTCATGTGAAGTTACCCATTGAACCAGAGGAAGTGTATTAATCAGTCCCCCGTCTCTTGAGCAATGCGAGTGTATAATTAACTCTAGTTAATCAGCAAACTTCCCACACATTTATACTTCTTCTAACAAGCATAATCGTTCTTAAGAAACAAAGCTGGTAACCCTAGAGCATGCAACGCACTAACGCAGTGTATAATTTGGAGTAAAAAGTCGATAGTAATGAAAATGTCTGAGGATTCTTTTAGTTACTTCACGATGGTAGTGGTAAACTAGCACACCATCCAAACTACCGGTGATGTGGCATTGTGGCATGGTAGTACAAGTTCAACGGTGACTTTTTGCATGCAAAACTGAAGAATCATACGTACAAGTTACTAGTTGAATACTACGGCGTAACTTAATTCAATGGAAATGTACGTCTATGTGTGATGGAACCATAAAGTAGTAGAGAAATAGGTTTCGATGATTAAATGCATTTTACTCATACTCACCTGTAACTTACAACTCAGGTGAGTTTTGTGAGTCAAGTTGAATAAGAGAACGTTAAAAGATTCTGAGAAGCAGTGTGTATTGAATTGTACTCATCCAAGGGAAGATGATGATGAACATATGAACTATGAAGTTTATAAGACGGTTGATTACACCTCGTTCTGTCTCTTTTTAAGGAAGGGACGGTAACCTTTCGACCAGAACTGGAAGAACCTGTTTTCTTACTTACTGGCGTTAATACCTTAGCAATTCTTCATGAAGTCAGACCAGATGGGCTTAGAGGAACTTTGTCTTTCTTCTTACCCGTAGAATATTTAGGCAGTAGTTTTACGAAGACTTTGCAATTGCACACACACAGGATATTATACATCCTTCTATCCAATGTGCACTTTTTCACAACTCTCGTTGTAGTAACCTCTGCTATATGTCTCTTGAGTAGTAGTAGTAATAATAAGGCGTATGTTAGTCCAACTGACGTATAAATTTCTTAAAAGAAATCCTCATTATCATTGCCAAAGCTTTAAAGTTATAGTGTGTATTACTTATGCACTCGAGACATGAAGAAAAAGGGGAGTAGTAATAGTAAAATGTTATGATTATTAATACGGGCCTACTCTTGCGTCTCGAGTATATTAACGCCAAACCGGGTTTGAACTCTTTTTTTCAAGTAGTTCATAGTTAATATGATGAATATACAGAGGCGATAGCAGAACATCGGAGATGAAGGGAGCAGGTAGTTTATGCAGGTGTACTATCTCTCTCGCTAGTAGTATCATAACGAACGACTATTGACTATGAGGCCCTTACATTTTAATTTACGTAAGATACTTGCAAAGTAAAAAACTTATAACAGTCAACCTGCTCCTTCCTGTGAGCAAGAAGAAATTTTGCATGTCATTCCCCACTTGTGTGAATAATGCTTGGTAGATTGTAAAATATATTTGTTGCGTGAATTGAAGTCTAAATTAACTTGGAGAAGTATGACAGTTGGCGTTAAACGGTTTGAAACGGCCAGCCAACTCCGAATACATTTAGAAGAAGAAGTAAGAGTTCGTATAGGCTTAAAAATAGGGAATATTATATTATTGTATAGGTAAGTAAAAGCATATAGAGGGAAACAATCAACAGTCAACAGTTTAAAGTTGACAAGATGTGTGTGTGTGACTGTTGACTGCGTGGATTTCAGGAATGCATGAGTTGCTTTTTAGCTCTGCTAAAATGAAGTCTTTGAGTCTTTGGTAATGAATTGGTCTCTACAGAACAAGTCTGTCAGTGTTGTTTCCTTGAGTTGCAAAGTTGGTGAATGTTCTTAAGTTTGGCTTATTTAATTAACTTAAGTAAACTCACTAAACGAGCTGTTGGTAAAAGGTTGTGTAAGTAAAGTTCGTTTGTACAATGAGTGAGATGAGATAAAGAGTTTCTTGATTCTTGAAGGAACCATGGGGCTTCTCTCTTTTAACTAATGAAGCTGAACTGTCATGTTCAAATACGATGTGAGAGATGAACTATTACGGCTACTACTACAGATGAAGAAGAAGGACCCCCTTCACTACATATATATATATATACACATTCCGTGTAGACTTCCTTCATCTTGTTATTATTATGAGTATGTTTGGTTCAGGCAGGTGCATGTGTTTGGATGATTAAGTTGGAAAGTTATGCACTTCATCAGTCAGTTAGTAGTAGAAAGTTTTAAAGGGTTACTTCTTGAGCCAAGAGATTCGTTCACATGAGAATTGGAGGAGTTCTTCCGGAGTGCAAAAATATTTTATGAGACTAAGCACACACAGAATGATGCAATTTGCATAAATTTTTATGTACAAAAGAACTAATTGGCCATTGGGAAATGGGAAGTTTTTATTCAGAGGGGCTTGAGAGGCTCCTCGCTCAGCTGACGGTTCATATAGTCAAACTGAAGTGTAATTAAGTTGACAATGCATATAAATGGTGAATGTGGATTGATATCAAAAATGTAAATGGATGTTTCAATGAGGCTTTTAGCTCAAAAGAAAACACGGAAGGGTTATTCGAAACATGCCATTCCTATGTGACATGTTTACATTTCGATGGGACTAAGGCCAACATTGTTGTTGAAGTAGTAACAGGAAGAAGAAGAAGAAGATCAGAGGTGTACACACACGAGTAGTAAATATTCCATCAGCAATGTCGTTGGTGGAACTGCGAGAGAAATGTTAATGTTAGCTTTAAGAGATTAAATTGTGAAATTCTCTGGGATTACAATTTGTGTTAGATGAACTAGAAGAATTCTAGAGAGAGTAATTTTTGGCATTCAAAAGTACTTGGTTGTGTTTTTTGTCCAATGATTCACAACTGTACTATTACACTCAAGCCTTCATGTGTGTGTGTGTGGAACAAACAAGAGTGAGCTGCAAATGGGAGTTAGAATTGCGGTGGGACTTCATATGTGTTTGCTAGCTTATCTTCGTAACTCTCAGAGTGGTGATAAATGTACCTTAACAAAGACAAAGACAGATGACATCGGATTTAAAATTCGGAAGGAATTCCTCTCCTTCTTTCAGATTGGATTAGAGCCGACTCCAAACAGAGATATTTTATGAACTTCTCCTACACGCTCATATACGCACACATTGCGATACAATTGCAGGAAACAGGGCACATACACAAACCTTTCTGATTTATATTGTACAACGAAGTAAATAAATTGAGATAGTTAATGCACGTGGCTAAAAATCAACACCATCTCTCTCTTTGACGAAATGCTTTGTACAATTGAAATCATCAATTTCCGGAGTTCTTTGCATAAAACTGGATTCTCCGGGAATTCCGACAAAGCAGAGCGATTCATTTCCCAATCCATCTTTTTACGGGGGAATCAGAGTGCTTCTTACTTAAAGTAGCTTCCTTCTTCCAACTAGATATCACTTCGAGATTTTAGTTATCTACTGTTCACAGAGTGTAATTTAGATAGAAGAAATCTCCTCAGAACCACAATAGAATAGATATATATATATATATATATATATATGTATAAAGTGCATAATACAGCGTGTGTGTGTGTGTAAACCTAGTGGAATAGATAAGGAATGAATTTCATCTCATCATACATGGACACAAAAGCGGATTCGAATTCTTCATAGGTCGGCTCAGATCTGTTTCAAAAGCTTAGATTGAAAATTCTCGGAATGCCAATCCGTGCACACACACACATATACAGCGCTTGTTCCTTTACTCCTTTCCTATCTTGCCATTTATGTAATTCCTGAGTGTGCTACCTTTTCAGATGATGGTTAGTTGGGTGTGTATATATTGTACACGATATAATAGCTTTCTTTTGCGTAGCTTATTTGATTTGAGACTTCCCCACCACCTCTCTTTGCTCTGTCAGTAACTTGGAAAAAGTTCATCTTCTCTACTACTCACTCAGACACCACACACACACTTCTACCATTGTTGTCATCATAAGCCAATTCCATCATCCGATGAAGGGTAAGATGCACATGTTTTGGTGCACAACAGGCAGAGAGAGAAAGTTTAGAACTTTCTTCACAGGACAAAAAGTATCTCTGAAGGATACTCGTCAGAAGTATGAATGACTGAGGAAGAAATGTAATAAAGAGACATCCAAATAACAGATGGAAGGTGCAGCAAAGTGAGAAGTGAAACTGATTTCTTCCTGCTTCACTTGTCTTCTTGTGAAGTGTCTCGTCTCTTCCTCCTGTGGCGTGTGGGTGCCATTATTGTAAAAGACACACACACACACCTTACACAATGCCCCTGTAAATATCCTGTGGAATTCTCCCTTCCTCTCCGTTATACTATTGACATTGGACTTCTCGAATATGAATTGATTCTGATTCGGAAAGTGGAAAAGAAGAAGAAAGAAGCAGCTTAATGTTCTTTCCGTTTACTTCACTTAAGTTACTTACTTGAATGAATTTTGGCTTTGGTTTAAGAGGATTTCCCGTTCCAATTCTTTTCTTTCTTCAGACATACACACACACACACAGAGTATTGATTTAGTAATTTTTGCTTCACATGGTAGTAGTGAAGATTTCCTCTCAAACTGACTACACTACGGTAGATTTGATATATGCATATGCGTTTTAAATCAAACGAAAGCAAGCTGAAATAAGTCAGTCAGTCTGCAGTCACATAAGTTATTTCTTCTTCCAGAACCATAACATACTTTAGATACTTTTTAGACTTATGTGTGGGTGGATTCATTCACTCATTCTTTCATCTCTCTCACTAGAAAGTGCAGTGGAGAGTGTAGAGGTATTATTTTTTCATTTGTGCCAGTCTCGAACCAGAGATTATTTTGGAAGGGTTTGGTTGGCTGTTCAGAAATGAAAGTGTAGTAGGAGAGCACAAAAGCATTTAGGTGTGAAATCTCAAGAGATTCTTGTTGAGTCAGGCTTTTCTATTACTAGTCTCCATACTTTAAGTTTACTCTAGGAGAAAGTCCTCTGCTTTCATTTCATAGGGTTTTAAATATTCCGTGGAAATAAAAATTAGCCTTAATTTATTATGCAAGGGTAAGGAAGGGGTGCTTAATCAATTTTTCGAAGCGACTTGCGACGACGACGATACATTAAAATTACTTGAATAAGCGTCTCTGGGCGCAATGTAGCAATTACTAAGCCCTTCACGTCACAAAATCAGTATATATGTAACTTATAAGCGACTAGAAGGAGTAAATCAAAGAAAGGTCCTTGGGGTATATTGGAAGAATAGAAATAAATAAATGAGTTTTACTTCGCATTTGTATTCACTGCTCTTTGCTGTGCATCGCTCCTTTCATGTGTGTGTGTGTACAATATTCACTTGTCTTTTTCTAATGCTGTCGTGGCGAATAAAGGAGATGCAAGAGAGGAGCGTTATGTATGCGATTGCAATTAAATATTCAGTCCACGAGTAGCCTCTTTCTCGCACGGATGTTTTATAAATTATTTTATCTCTCCTGATTCTTTCTCGACTGGAAACGGAAGACGAAGAACGACAGCCTTGCCCGCGCCATTCTTCATCTTCTTAGTAGTTATTTTACTTTTAACTTCTTGAGTTCCAAAAGACAATCTTGAAAGAGAGCAAAGAAGCCGATTAGAATGTAAATGAGAACTTTTAGGTTCAGATTGAATTAAGTGTATATGTATATACCTATGCAGAGATAGGTACTACTACTACTATGATGACTAGTTTCCAAATCTGTCGAAACAACTCATCATCTCCCTTGCTTTGTACTTAAGTATCACCCAGAGTGATCATGGGGTTGAAGTTCAGGCGTGTTTGAGATGGGATAACTTTCGAAAGTAGACAGAGATGATATACTAAACTTGGGTGAATTGAGGACAATCTGGATTTTGGACAGGACCCAGCAGCAGAGCCTATTACGAGAAGAAGTTTCCCAATAGGGACGCGCTATTAGAAGTACAAGTGAATGGGTTTTATTCATTTTCATGGCACTTGCACTTCTCCACTGAAACGGAAAATTTGTTTGATCTTACTAATTGAGTTGACACTGCCAAGTTGCTCGTCTCTAAAGAAGAGAAGAAGGGTTCGAGGTTAATAATGCTGGTGTAGTGTGCTTCCATAATAATGGTAATACACGACGCATAGTGTGTGTGTCTCTCCCTCAAAACTGCATTGGCTTGTTTGCTGACTTATTTGCATCACAATTATGATGAAGTAGACAATAATGAAAGGGTCCTCGTGCTTTTGCACAAAGTGGTATGATTTTAGAACTACGACGACTACTTAATGAGCACAAGTGAAGTGTGGAGAAAGCAATCTGGTCTTACACATTGATTATGAGGCTTTATGTATACGGCGCAGCAGAGACCTTGTCGATGTGCATAAGGGACTATAATAAGTAAAGCCTACAGGGATTTCCCAAGCTGTGACAACTTCTCTTCAATAATTTAAATTTTGAAGTTGCACACGGGACTTCCTCTTTGTGTCTCCCTTTAATATTTCACCACCACCAGGATAGGTTTACATAGATTCGCATATATATAGACTCTTGTTGAGTTATTATTACCAGTTAGATCAGCACAGGCGAAAACATCAGTGACTTTATATACATAATGTTCGTCTCTCACTATATTCCCATGTGATATCATATTAGCGTTTTGCTCAGCGTGGGAATTTAGACAAAGTTTCGGGTGTTGCTGTACTCAACTCAGACAAAAAATCATACTAGTACACACTTAATAATACAAGAACCAGGAAGCTAATAACGACATAACTTCACATGCAGATCTGTGAAACTCGTGCTCATGTTTACATTATCGTAGTAAGAACTTGTCCACTGATGCAGAATGAACGTGCCCTCGTTGCTCGTGCATTTAATTACAAAGCAAAGATAATGAAAGTTAGAGCTCATCAAGCAGCCATGGGCATGTTAAGTCAGTGGAAGTAAAAAGATTTTTGATCAGACAAACTACATGGAAGGAAAGGGAGGAAGGGTTCTGGTGGATTTGTTGGTTGTTTTATGTTTGATATCTGAGATGCGTATCAGATAGAAATATCTTAATCAAACAACTTACAGATCGAATACTACATGTTGTAATATTGGGAAAGGGGGTATTTAAATCAGAGCAAGTAGGATTATTATTAGGCACACAATAGCAATTTAAGTAGAAAGGTTGGCTTACCATCCGGTTGTTTTTTAATGGGCCGGCCACCCTGCTATTGAAATCATGGAGCACACGTGTCTGTGCACCACCACGGGCTGCGTGAGTCTTCTCCGGTTGTACTAGACACAAGTTTGGAATTCATTGAGAACTTGTGTAATAAAAGAGAAAGCAACAGTCCTCGGCGTCATATTACACAGGGAGGAATTCAGTTGCGTTGTTTTGTCGGATTTTATTTGTTAATTTTAATTTAAAATGTACCGATAACTAAACACGAAGTAAGTTGGAGCAACACGGCTAGAGAAGAGAACTCAAGGAAGCTTATATCGGATTTACAGGAGATCCACGATATGTTATATGAGCGAGAGAATCCCCCACACAATGTGATTCAACATTCTGAATAATTTCAGAAATCTCCTGGTACACAAGGGAGTTAGATGTAAAATCGGATATTTCATTCTAAATCATAAATCTAAAGACTCTCAAGAGACTTCTCTTCATCTTCTACCACCCGTTTATTAATTAGCCCATTAATCATCACGTTTTTCAATTCTACTCTCCTCATATCTCTCCCTGTGTGCACTTTGCTGTCTTTAAGTTCACACAGTTTCAAACACAGTCAAATGCGAACGAATGCATGTAATAATTTCACGCGTGCGTTACTAAAATTTGTTGATTAAGGAATAATAAATTTCCCCCTCAATCATCCACTCTCTCATTCTCTAATACAATCTTCGTAACCTGTCATTAGGTGTTTATGAGATTGTTCAAGGGATGTTAGTGTGGTGGTGAATATGTGACTGACTGCGTAATGTGTGCATATATTCAATATGCAAATTCATCTCTTGATTAACATGATGAGCTTTTTAGAGTTTCCTAATTGTTTGGATATTACCTGTTGTACTTTCATTTTTACTTCATTACGTTTCTTAAACTGTTCGTATATATGAATTACACCCTCACTGATTATTATTCCAATTAAATTAACATTAGATTTCATTCACAGTCTTATTTACTCGACGCCAAAAGGTGTACGTAAGAAAGTTGTCTTTGCTCAATCAATCAAAAAGAGGAAGGAAGGGATGATGATTTATTTATGGGAGGTTGAGGGTGTGATATTTGATGTCTGACTATTATTAGTTGACGTATTATCATAATTATTATTGCACATGTATTCTTCGTGCAGAAAGTGATAATTATGGTTGCTTCATTATCACCTCTTCGTGCAACTTGTAATGCGTGCACTATTAGTAGGAGCGTTTATTTCTGTATAAATTATACAAATTCCTTTAGCTATCTATCTAATACCTGTTCATATCTTGTTATAAATAATTTACTTAGGAAGAAAGGTGTACGTGTATACGCAGTATACGCAGCATCGGCAGTCAAACTAGAAAAGCATTACAATTAGGTCATCGCCTCATTTCAGCTGAATACATTTATCTATTGACAATCAACGGAAAATTAATCTTTAGAATATAACCAGGAGCACCACCTTTGTATCAGCATTTTTAGGAATAACGGATGTTGTAGGCCACTATGCCAAGTCTTATAATGAATAAACGAAGCTTTTGAGTAGTTAAAAGTGCTGATTGTTGAACTAATGAAGCATATACACTGAATAGGCTGCTAAGTACGATGAAAGCTTCAGCTTATAACGTGTGAATAACTCGAGGGATGATTTGGGAGTTGGAATAAAGTGCAAAAAATCTCTCTCTGCTCATCAGTCCTTCCTTTGTTACTTATTTCTGTTACTCTAGCTATTCATTCAGTTTGCTCATCACTAAAATATTTTGATTGTCATCACCTCAGATTAATAAAAGTGTAATGCCTTCTCGAGATTTCTATATAGTTGGTCAGTCAGGACAGAAAAAGAAGATGCTCAAAAGTAGGTTGCATCCAACCGTGTGTCTGTCTGTATAGAGGTTGACTTACTCAATGGATATATACCTTGAGCTGTAGTATAAACTACATTCTTCATTTGCATTCGAGTGAATAAATATATAAGTCAGACTCACACCACAGTTGGAAGTTGAATAACTTGGAGTGCAGTGAAAAGTCAGGTTTCTTCAGATGATACGAATGATCAAGCATTAATTGAAGATGAGTTGATTGCACAAAGTAATTTAGTTCACAAGAGAACTACAATATCACTCTTTGAAGTTTATACATTGAAGCAAATGGATGTATCTTTTATTGAAATGATGACATTATGCATGAAAAACAAGTTTGTCAGTCGCAAGTTCAACAGAATACAAAGTGCATAGTAATATAATGATGACACTAGAAGAGTAGTAATCTCATTTATTAGTGTTCTAAGATTTAAAATGTTTAAATGGATCGACCGGAATAATCATCATCATTATCGAATTGCATTTATTGCAGCGTAACTCTTCATAAAAGGAGAGAGAGAGTTGAATTCTAATTTAGTGTTGATGACAGTTACTTACTCAGACAATAATCCTTCCTCAAGTTGCGACTTGTCTCTCTTCTGTGTTGGATTCGTAAATGTTAAGGTTACATTAAGTTTTCTTGGTCATGTGAATGAGAGCAGGTGGAAGAAGGTGGAACTGGTCTTTTGTACTCGACAAAGTGTTTAATAATGTGTGAGTGTGTGTTGGTTCTTACTCACTTGCACTTAGGTAAAAAGGTGTTTTGTTTTGAGCTCCACTGCAGTGAATGTAATAATAATATAAGGAAGGATTCAAAGAGGCGAGCATTGATTAGATTTTTAGACAAAAGACTTTTATTCTCAGGAACCAAAGTGGCTTGTTTCAACCATCTTTAGCTTGACACATTACTGTATACGTATCAACACATTAAATAGAACTCATCATGTCATGTATGTTTTTTAATTCACTCAGCTTTGGCTACATTATGTATGCATGTTTAATTAAACTTTCGCAGGACGTGATCAAATTGACACAGTCATTATTCATGATCACTTGTTACATATTTATGCATTTCTTATATGGAAATCTAGACCTAAACTGGCTTAACCAAGGTTGAGGTTTATAAATAAGCGTAGGATTAATTTTAAATACCCTGTAATCTCAGATATTTGTGCATCAACCTTGTTGGCATCTACTTTTCATGCTGACTTATACGACATTATAAGGTTACGTTAATCTACTCAAACCAAAAACAATAAATACACAAAAAGCATAACACTGCTAAGCGTAAAGGAATTCGATGGTTTCTGATACGAGAAAAACTGAAAGATTACGAATAACTGTGGAACAACTCGAGAGAGACACGTTACATTATAAGCCATAAAATATTCCCCAAAAAAGAACCATGGATTTCAGCACTTAGCAATTTGTTACGCATTAAAGTGGCTACTAAAACAAGTAGCACGTAGGAGTAATAAAAAACTTCTAATGTAGAGCATCCCGATTCTCTTGCAAGTTGTCATAAAAAGTGCAATTGCAAGTCACAGTAATCATATATACATCTTCAAAATGTGTGTGGAATCGAGTAGTTCTGTAAAGTTGAATGTTTTTGTTGATTCACGATTTACCCAAAGTGTTCAAGGGAAAAAATTAATGAGAGGCATGCCTGTGTCTATGTGTCTCGTTTCTTCTGTATATATATATATATATATGTTGCGGCTTCAGTTTATTGCGAATTTAACAGGTTTACTCTCATAAGATTCAGCTTACAATTGTAAAATCAAAGGAGAGTTTTATTGGAATTTCGTGATTTAGTCAAGACTGGAGTATTTGCTTAAACATAAGAATAAGAATGTTGAAATACAATACTGTGTATTTTCTACTAGTTTCAAGAATGTGGTTAAAAGAACCTTTACAAATCGTGTAAAGTGTAAACTGATACTTTTAGAACTTTCAACACTTCCAAGTGAACGCAGATGAAACAATCATTGCCCATAATATTTTTGCTTGTCCTAGGGAATAACAGCTCAAATATAGTAAATGGACTGAAATAAATGAAAGTGGTGCTTCTGCTTATATTGTGTCTGTAGATGGAACACGACGATAGTTCGCGATCATAGAATATTCAATGTCTGACTTTCAAGGAAATGTGTCTGTGACCATTAAATGAGATTCTGTAATGGAATGGTTGTGATAAAAATAAAAAGGATTTTCGATTTGTAGGGCAGCTTCTAGCATAGCTGGCAGACCGAAGAAGTGGAGATAAATGGAATAAAAACATAAGTTCGATAGTGTGATACCAATAAAATGGATGAGCAAGTGAATTCAGATGTAAATTGTAAATGGGTGTTTTTAACATATATTAACTTGTGGCTTTTTAAGCGTAAACGAAGTAAAAAATGCAGATAAAAAGAACAACTTAGGAGAAGTATTTCTGAGAAGTCTAGTGTTGTTGTGAGGACTAAAAGTTGATGATTGATTGTGCTAAGTGCTTCTCGTCAGTCTTTTTGATTCATTTCGTTTATAGCACGGCTCATCACAGTTTATCCTGCTGTATAATCGGTTGTTTCTTCTTAACCAATCTAAATGTGAAACGCAGTTGAGACGGTTATTGTATGGCTGAGGGAAAACGGAAACGGACGACGACGACGGAAACGAGAGAGTTTTGGTTGAATTTTTGATAAATAGTGAAAAGTCTTGATCATCAATTTAAAGAGGATAATAAATGAATTATAAAGCCAATTAGGCCATTAGAATGGGTGGAATGTGTGGCAAAAGAAGACGAAAGATATCATTCATCTAGACAAAGCGAGCCTCGTGTTTGTGTGGTTAATTTATCTCCAGTGCCTAGAACTGCACTTTTTGCATAAAGTATTATGATATAGTAAATTACTCTTTCTTGTTTGCTATATCAAAAAAGCGTTTTGGGGTTAATTTCTTTACTTTTTCATGAGGAAAGTCTTGTAAAGTAGTTGTAGGTGCACTTAAGACTTGAGTAGCTTTTTATCCTTTCAGGTGTAAGAGAAGCAAATGAGATGGAAAGTAGGACTAGGAACAAATGGACAGAGTAATGGGTGTAGTGTACATGGAAGTAGTGTATGTATATGAAGAATAACAAATGAGTCTCTTGAGTGATGTCGTCGTCTTCTAGTGCTGTGTACTACTAATCTGTTGTTAAAAAATGAGCTTGTTACATGAATATAAAAAGCTTTGTCTTCTCAAGAGTCCCGTCCCGAGATAATTTCTGTTTTTCATCCGAAAGAAAAAATGACTAATTTAGTTTTAGTCGAGTTAAAAGCAGCACACAACGAGTTAAGAAAGACTGGATGAGGTGAATGTAGCATCATGTACAAGAAGAAGACAGCACAGTCATTGTAGTTAATTGGATTCTCTTGTTATTAGCTTTTGGATGTGTAGTGGAGTCTGAAGGCTGTATGTTGTAATATAAGCAGAAGGGAAGTGGTCGGTGGTAGTGATGGTGGTAGCTCTTCTAAATCTTCTAAAGAAGTTGAGAGTGGATATATCTAGGAAGTTTTGAAGTTTTCGGGAAGAACGAGGCAGGTGGATTTTTAAAGAGAATTCACTTCTATCAACTCTGTATACGACACACACACAAGAATCTCCAGGTAATTTAGAGAGAAGAACTCTCTCCAGAGAAAAGTGAGTTGTGGAGTGAATGGGGCTTTATAATAATAGCCCATTACTGTGAGTTAGTTGAAGACGCACTTAAAACTCAAAAGTGGGCTAGTGGTCTAATATGCATGTAAATATTTTCTAATTGTTGCGTGTCTCTACACATATAGAAGATTATACATTCGTATATACGGTTATTGTAGCAAGACATCCACACACTTTGATGATGCGAGTTACTTTGAAAACTCATTAAGCAGGAAGAAGCTATACGGAGATGAAGTTAACCCATCTTTTATCCTTAGGAGACTCTGAGAAGAAACTATATAATTCTCAAATGAACACAATAAAAGAGAGTCCTCATTTATGAATGACCAACTTCTTTAAAAAGTTCTTCTCGAGAGGGGAATGGTTCGGATTTTTGAGCGAATGTCATTGCTGTGACTTTTTGCAATAGAACAAAACGAGGCTAATCAGACAAACGTACACAGTAGTTATGAAGTTGTTTGAGTGAAAAGATTAATGTTAACTTTTTAGAAGAACACAGTAGTGTACTAAGTGAAAACAAAGATACAAGGAGGAGATAATTAATTACTACAAAAGAGATAAGACAAGTGTGCAAATAAATTGTGTAGAAAACAGCAAGAAATGTCAGAAAAAATTTCAAGATGAAAGAATGATAAATTCACTTGGTTCCTTTAGGTTTGGTGCTACAAGAACAAATCTCTGTGTAGTTTGTGGCCTGCCTGATGATGATGTATTGCTTCTCTTGGCTTACCAAGCGTATAATAATAATGTAGTCTTATTCTTTTGATTCATTCTATATGGTATTATATGGACTTCCATCATAACTTACACTTACGCGTTTAATAAGTTATAGCAGCTGACTTTCCATGTTCTTTCATTATTCTTGTCTCACACCACCACAAGTTTGTATAGTACATGTGCAATCTTGATTAGATTTTGGCCAATAATTCACTAAAATCGCATAAAAATTTGTCTCTCCTATGAATTAATGTGCTTGAAAGTTCGCAATTCGAATAATTAAGCACTAACTACTTGGCTCTCTTACAAAACAATATATAACCAGAGCCAATTATTAAGAGCGTACGGGTGATGAAAATTCATCAATGAATTTCACTGTGTGTATACTTATGGGCCACTGCTTATTGTAATTTGCATGATATGAAACACAATTTTTAATTTGGGAATTCATTTAAAGCTTGAGACTGTGAATGCTCAAGTATACATATTTCCTCGACCAAAACTAACACTCAGAAAAAATGAATGAGAATAGAAACATGGCAATTTTAATGTAGACGATTGATTTATCCCGTTCATCAATTCTGATGGCGAAGTCTGCTCGTTGATTCATTGTGTAATGATATTGGCATTTTAAATTGTGCTAGTTCTTTGGTTCTTATTGTAAAGTCATTGTAATTGTCTGTCAAAGTCTAATGAAGACCAACCCACTTACTTATTTCGGTTGTCATTAAGTAAAGAAAACTTTTCTTTTGTGCGGATGTCATAACATTCAACTTTATTAGGACCTTAGCAAATCCAACCTATCTAATAATGATGAAATGGAAGGATTAAACATGTATACATACATTTTGATTATATTTGCATTTCGTGCGTATAAGTTCTAACTTCAAACAAGCCTTATGATCGTATAACAACATCAACGATGCAAAATAGGAATCACGAATCATTGTTGTGTTTTTATGAACTGTGTAACTGTAAATAATGCATATCTTCTGTGATGGGGCAGTGCAGTTGACTTTCGGAGTGCTGCTCTTATTTATGTATGTGCATTACAATTGGGAAAGTTAAGGCCACGTATGGTTTGCGAATATATTAATTATTTACTACGATGAGTGAAGCAAATAAGCACACATTCGTACATATAGAATACAACAATAATGCTAATGAATGAATCTTTAGAGTTGTTAGGAACTTGCGAAATGTTTTATCCTTAGTTTTGAGGGGACATGAATTGAATGCATGAATTTTGTTTGCCGTTACAAGAAATACGAATGTGTTTATGTAAATATACTCTCGTTTGGTCACACCTGCTTTAATCCTCTCTTCTATATGTGTGTGTTGTAAGATGTGGATGCATAAACGTGCCGACGGACGAAGGATAGAGAGAGAGAGAGACAGGTAGGGCCGATTCAAATAAATAATAAATAATACGAATGGAAAATAAGATGGGATTAACATATAGCTCTCTACGGGAATGCGTGCAACTCGTGGCCATTTACTTCATTATATTAATACAATTATTATTACTTGTGGTGGGCGTTTGAGAATTTAAGGCAGGATTTAAATAAGGCTTTGGCAGAAGGGAAGGTTACTTGACAGACTATCAACAATTTCATATGTTCCATTTTGGCTTGTTACAGTTTCTCATCTGAGGAAAAAGATTAGTTGCGAAGTTAACAATGTTTTTTGTGTCAGTATTTAATCCTTGGGTGTAAATGATTTCAAATGGAATTATTAAACGATTCTTTAAGGGAAAGGAAAAGGAAGCATAAAGGAAGTAAAGATATACACACACAACACATTTAACCTGAATAATGCTAGTCTACGGTCGTCGTAACATCTAAAAGGTAGACTATAGTCGGACAGGGTGTTGGCTGGTTCAAAAATTATTTCAAAATGAATTAACTCACCTGTTGTCTGTGTAGCCCTGTTTAGAGGAGTAATTGGTGTTTAGATTTTATAGCTTACAGTAATATATAGTTTTGTAACTCGAGTTTTGTACGTAGTAGTGAATAGTTATGAAGAGTAATCTAATGCCTATGCTTTGTACTTGTTGTTGAAGTGTGTCTGTATATGTAGAAATATGTCTACTATAGCAGATCTTTAGGTGTGGTTCTCATGTGGTCATGTCTTTGAGATGTATTTTAAAAGTACACTTATTCTCACTTAATCTTAGAAACGAAATAAATATCATCTCAATTTTGGTGTTTAAGAAGATTATTTCATGTAATGAGAAGTCAGGAATAATTATGATGCTGCAGACTAAACTCTTAAGTTGTGCAATGCAACGAAGAGTAAAAATAAAAAGCTTCGACAAGAAATGGATGTTGACTTTTGACGATGACTCGAATTACTCGCTATGAAAGTGATAGCAATAATGATGAAACTTCGTTTACTAATTACTTTTATTTTTTTGTATTACAGGTAAATGACTTTTACTTCATCAACCTAATTTTTGCACGTGAATCTTGCGAAGCATTTACATTGATCGTGGAAGGATGAGACTGTTGAAGAAAGTGAAACACAGACTACGGTATTCGGTCCTGAAATAAACATACTCACACAACTATGTATGTGTGCCGCAAACACTTCATGACTTGCAAACGGTTTCAACCTTTTTTGAATATCATTATTTATTATTTAATACTTGAATTCACGAGAGATCTTTCTCTGCGCTCGGTCTCACCCACTGACTTACCATTTGTAGGAGTTTGCACACATGTGACTGAATTATTCAAAGATACTTTCATGGTCAGATGATTGCTTAAAATACCCATGCAGCCTTTATATGTAATGTTATACAGTTTCCATATTTTCCCATTCGCTAGGAGCTTATATTATTGCAGTAGAAGAATGATATGAGAAGCATGAAAGGAGACATGATACGGACACACTATGTGTTGTGTACTAACCTGAAGAGTCAATTGTGATGCATCTCTCATCATACATCCTACGAGTAATTTATTATTGCGAGAGTTCAGGACATTGGGCACTAAAAGTGGAAGTGGTATAAACTGTATAAACTGTAGTATAGGTATATATGTGTAATAATAAGTCTGTGTGTGTAGGTTGCATAATGCGTTATTGTATTTATAATTCAAGACCAGGATAGCATCTTTGGTTCGTCCAGGGGATGCAGGCCAAAACAAAAGTGAGTGAGATGGATGGACGGATGGATGGAAGGTTGAAATTTGAATTGAATATCATTTTGTTCTTCTAAAAGCGATTGCTTATAGAATGTAAAAGTATAGGGAAGTGTGTATAGAACTTATACTGTTCTTTATTATTCGATGGACATTGACTCCACCGTCCTTCTTCATTGCTGTTGAATTGCATCTTGTCTTCATCCATCTTCGCTATAAATACCATCACATCTTTAACTCCCGGGGGATGATGGTGAGCCCAGCGTAAACCTACGGTGTGTGTTGTGTACGTATCAGAAGATCGTATGGAGTGTAGAGCACACACAAGCATGAATAATTTTGAATGCGCCTTTCCTTCCATGCATATTAAAATAGCAATGTGTCATCCCCTTGTTACAAACGAGTCCGTGCATATCAAGATAATGTAGTACAAGGAAGTTAGGAAATAATGAAGGATGCTCCAAGAAGCTCCACCATGTTATTATTAGTAGTATTAAAAGATCCCTTGATTTTTACACTTCCATAAGTTGATGTGTGTCTCTTCCAGAATAATTTTAATCTATACCATTCAAATACAATCAAATGTTTCGACAAATACGAGTTTGATTTACAGTACAGAAAGTGCAATCAGTTTAGTTAAATGAGTTTTGAGTTAAAACATTTCCTGAGGCATTACTGAGGCTCACGTTGAAATTAAAATTTCATTTCGATCGTCCCTTTACATTGAACAAACTTAAGGTTTTGTGTTTCTCGGAGAGTAAGAGTAAAAAATTGATGGACATTTTTCTAATTTGTATCTTCGTGTTAGTTGTGAGTGTGTCGGTAAAAGATGTACACACTTGTTGTATAGTATAACTGACTATGGCTGGAAATGTTATTGATGAGCCTTGAAGGCAAAGAAGGGTGCACAGTGTAAGGGATTTACGTATCACATTTCGTAATTCAAAAGACCTTCTCAGCAGTACTTTGAAAATGAGTCCTATTCTTTTATGCAGTCTGTGGTCGTGGGATGTGGTGTGGCCTTCTTTGTACCACAACTGAACTAAATAGAGTACAATAAAGAAAAAAGTGCGTTCGAAGCGTTTCTTGCGTTGTAAATAGAATAAAGAACCTTATAGAAGATGATCAAGTTCTGTTATGGAGAAGCTGACTGACCATCCGCCTGAAAGACGACGGCAGGAAGCAAAAGCAATGGATGATTGTAAAAATCTAGTTCAAGAGAGAAGTTTCTATATATTCGTGTATATAGAGGTTGGAACCGAAACTCTATAAAAAGTAGATTACCAAGATGATGTTGGAAGTGAACACACGAAAAGAAATGTGAAATGAATTTCGTTCTCTCTCATGTCAAACTGTAAATTAGGAGGATGCATCCAGAATAAATTCAGAGAGCTGGTGTGTATGGTAGAGAAGTCTCAACTGAAGTTCATATCGATATTGGTCTTCTTCATATATGCCTTTCCTTTGTACCACTTGTGATCCCTTGCAACTCCTCCAGAACGAAATAGACTTGTAAGTATAGAGAGTGTGGAGGTAGAAAATGATGATATAAAAAGATAAGTGGCCTTCACATAGGAAGAAGTAAGTTCCAGTGGCAACCCTCGATCTCTCTGTAGGAGCCACTACTGTATTTTTAATCACCTTTGGAAATATGTCTCTCATCTTTAGATATTCATAAAAAAGTGTTTGTTTCCTAGATGGTCAGAATTGATACTACCTTGTGGAGGAATTTATAGAGCATTAGAATTAGTATAATAGAAGGTTTATATATCGAACCGTTGGAAACAGAAGGTAGTAGTGATCCTACTCAATTAAGGACTGTGTGTGGAACAGAAGGACCTGACGTGATCGAAGAAGTGAATAGTATATTTATTATCATGAATCTTAATAGCCTATATTATGTATATGTAATATATGTATAGAGAGAGGGAGAGAGAGGGGAAGAACAAAAGGCATTAAATGAAGGTGTGGCTGTGTTGAAGTGTGAATGTGTTCTGCGGTATTGTCATGAGACTTGAGCCTTGAAGTTTGTTGAGTATGGAAATAAAGGGATTTGTAAGCCAGTGTGTAAGTTTGATAATATGGAATTGGGTCATTGATATTGGTTAGATTTAGACAGTTAGTCTTATCTTCTTCCGTAGTTTACCACGAGACTTCCTCGCAGTCTTCTTCTGATTGCTTTTGGAGCATTACAAACAAATATCTGAAGCCCAACAATGCATTTTATTCATAGTGTATAATTCCATAGACGGTTCCTTCCTTTTGGTTGTTAAATCCTCTTCCATCCTACTATATACTATCACTACACTTTGAGAATTTTAAATCAGCGGTTTGTATTCTAAAGCTGCTTTCGTATCTTATCTAATTGGTAGAGTAAATAGACATGCAGATGTGGTCTATGGATGAAGCACTCGACGACGACGTATGCCTTCCCTAAAATAGTTTCATAACACTTGAATTGAATAACTGATTTCACTCTCAGACTTAATTCTAGACACAAAGGTGGAAAAGTTGTGGAAGGAAGTTGGAGCAGGATTCTCTAATGAAAAAATCTCACACTCCATCCTTCCCAAATAAACCGGCCGTAGATCTTGAAATCCGTGCATACAAGTTGAAAATGTCAGAATGTCTCTAATATAGTAAATTTGTGCTGGTGGATATGCTGTATTGTGTGAGATGCGTTCTTTGTGAGTCTAGAGAGACTTGCTTTATGGTTAGTTAGCTGCATTTGCTCCTTTACAGTACTCGAGCAGCGCAGTGAGTAGTAATCGTTAATGAAAGAAAAAGGTACAAAAGGCTGCTAACGAGGTAAGCGTGATTTAGTGAAATTGAACAGGAGAGTAGAATTTGAATTGGATTTCTCGTGAGTCTAAGGAAGTCTCTACTGCCACAGAAATAAGATACTTTAAGATGTAGTCTCAAGTCAGATCAGATCTTTCTAATCTCCATGCATCGACTGGAGTAGTTGCATGCACATATGAGATTTCTGATTACATTTCTGTTGTTATTTGTGCTCTACGGAAAAGTAGGTAAGCACGAAATAAATCTGTGTGAAAGCTAGAATGTAAAATGAAGAAGAGGTTGCGGTGTGTGCATTTTCATTCTTCTGAGCTATAGACATAGCATAGGTTCACTTTTTATTTCACTGCACTCGCTGCTTCTTATGTCCTAACGCGCGTCTGTGGAAGTTTATTTACTTTATTACCACATACGGCTTAAGTTTAATGTAAATAATAATAATGCCAGAAGAATTATACGATGGGGAAATCGATGTAGGTAAAACTGGAATCTCTCTGTAGTGTCATATGTATGGATGAGCTGACTGGAAAGAACAAAAACCAATTTTGAGAGTGTTAAAACCGAGAGAGCGAGCTTGGAATGGAGAGAGTCTCAGGTTAGCATGAAGGCAGAAGGAGATATTATTATGTGGGTGATATATATTGCGTATACACCTCCAAAGATCTGAAGGCAGAAGGTAGAGAATCCCATCTCCAGCTCGTTTGAGCTTATCGAATTTGTGAAGTTGATCTCAATCTTGATTCTTTTTATGAGAAAGTGTAAATTCCCGGATGGAAGAAAATACTACTTCTGGTTTTTGTTTAACGTTATGATTATACGATATCAGAAGAAAGAAACCAACTCCCAATCTAATCTGATGTGTTTAGTCACCCTCTTTGGCGTGTGTTTAGATGTGGGCTATTCTTATGAACGTGTTTCTTGGAAATTCATTGTATATAAATGTTGGTTCACATTGACTTGGCGTGGCGTACAATCAAAGTCTCCGTTTGGGTGTGTGTATATATATACATAAGTAAGGAATAGTAAGGATGTGGGTTAGAGATCAGAGCTGATGATTTGTATTCCTGAAAGAAAAGAAGTTGAGAAATCGTCAGGTTTAGTTGTGAATTTCTTCGTTGCACTACTTCGATTATGATTATGATATCTTCTTTCAGCGATATATAGTTGATAAGGCGTGGCAGATGGTGTCAATGTCAATGTCAATGCTTTCATGTGGTGGTTTCTAGTGTGATCCAAAAGAAGATGAGCTGAGGATTTATTGGATTTTGTGCTCAAGCCAAATGTTTAGTGTGCAGTACAAGCAGGAGTATTTTGGAGGGTGGTGGTGGTGGTGGGAAGATGATGATAGTGCATGTGAAGTTGGATGGTGATTGAGATTGGAATGCAATCACGCACTTTGGCCTAGTATTTGCTGCGGATGCAATTTTCTGGTTTCAATAAAAATCCTTTTCTGAAAGGGAGAAGTGTAGGAGAAGAAGAAGGCGAGGGGGTGTCAAATAAAATGAGTGTGTGGTCAGTTTTGTACGCACCAGGGGATGACCATGGCCTTTGGTGGTTCCTGCTTCCATATACACACAAGTATAAAAGTGTACACGAGGTTCATCAAGATTGGAAGTCAATTTGAACTTTTTGTGGTTAAGTAGTCGTGAATAAATGGAATCGTTTTCTCGTGGTTTTTTAAATTCCACATAAAATACACTCGTCGATGATGGTGAGAAGTTTATTTAGTTTATTGCATTCTTTTGAAATGAATATCTTAAAATGTTCATTCGTAACACGTGTAAAGAATGTGTATGTGTATATTTCTCTGGTGGATATCAATGAGAAGATGAAAGTGTATATTTTGGATTTTGGTTCGATCTCTCTGTAAGATTATACAAGTCCCTAACCACCGTCTCATTTCCTTGGCCCCCCTTCTTCCTTGTCGTTACACAACAAACTTCTTTAGGTAGTTCCTTGCCAAAAGATAAAATGCAACGAACGGCTTTCCAAATCTCAAGAGTGTCTTTAGGAAAATAGATGCACACTGCATTGCGTACAACCTCATAGAGACTTCGTATTCGCATTTACTATTATTATATAGGGAAAACCGGAAAAGTCAGAGAAATATATTATTGTGGGAGTTTAAGGAAAAGACGAGTAAAAGATGCGGTGGCTTCAGAGTCATTTATGGAAAACATGGTTTCATGGTTTGTACTCATTCACTGTCTACAACAACCGTCTTATGAATTCGCCATCAAACGTGAGATCCCACTTACACTATATAGTAGTAGTAGGAAGTCTTTTATTCTTGTTTCTGGCGGAGGTGTCGGAGGTATAAATTTCACACCTTTCGTAAACCTTTTCATGCCCCCTGAGGAAGATAGGTCAGCCGGAGAGTCAAGTTGCACAGCAAGACAAAATGTAATACAATGGAGAGGCATGCTTGGAAGGTTGGAATATTCCTCGTTAGGGAGTCAAGAGATGCATCATCCAAGAATACCTAAATGAACTTGGGGAATCTTCGACGTTACGTCACTCACATGTCTTGAAGGTAAATGGATGGACAGATGAATACAAATGAACTCCTGCATATCCACATCAGCTGCGAAAGAACGTATATAGGAAGGAATCTTCATGTATTATTATCTACCAAAGTTTCTTGCCCTTTTGTCTCTGTTCCAAAATAAAAAGACGATGATTGAAGTTAACACTCGTAGTGTATATACATTATTGAATGGAATAAAGAAGCCACGAATGTTATCGAGAGAGAGATTAAAGATAGTCCCAATAATGTTTTAGCGTGGAATCTATCCTGACTGGTCTTCATCTGCACTTTGCATATACTTTTTTCAATATTATGTGGATACAGTCCTCTTCTATGCATGTACACAACTTATTGCGAATCCATCTTTGCCTGATTACGACTGCACTACTTGTTAAATAAAAATACAAAAAACCAGATTGAATAGCGATTATCGTTTGCTGTTATTTTGCTGAATAATAGTCCTGCCTGCCTGGCGCGTATACGCGAGCTCGCAGTTATTTTTTAGAAGTTAGAAATACCTTGCGACTCGTAACTTGTAATCCTCCTTTTTCGTGCATGTTAAAGAGCCATGCAAAATAAATTGCAAGTTGGTAGTATATATAAAGTAGTAGTTGTAGTAGTAGAAATGTAAGGAATATCTTCTCTCTAGTGGAGTCGCAGAACAAAAGGAGTGTGTGTAGTTTAATAATAATTGATCCCTCAGGTGAGCATTTAATCAAAAGCTGATACACCGCAACTCCTCTCTGCTCTGTGAGTTTCACTCTGCGCGAATATTCTTCAAATCAAATACAAAATAGCTTAAGGTTCGTTTAAATCAGTTTAGCATTGTGTGTGCAGTAGTATCATATCATCTTCATCACCATCAAACTGTTTTGTTAAGTTGGAAGACTGCTTTGTGCTCTCGTTTCTGCATTGAACAAGATCTTTATATTTCATGGAGTTGAAAGAGGATCATGGTGAGCTGAGAGAGAAAGATGTGCTGAACCAAGTTCCAATTTCTAAACAATGAATGAGGAGCTTACCATACACAGCAGATTAGTTTATTCTCGCCTTTTGTTGGTATTATTCATTATCTCATGCTGGTTTGCTGCCATCAAAGATCCAATTTAAGTTAGAGTATGTTGTAAGTAGAATATTCAAACAATTCATGGGAAGAAATACGTATATTGTGCTCCAAGGTATTCATTTATTTGACAGAAAGTGCACATTCTTAAAGATAGCACAAGTGAGTGATATTCTCACTGATACTGTAGACATTCCACAGTAAATTGACAGGTATCTATCTCTTTGTGTAAATTTCTTTGAACAACCTGAAAACGATCCGGATTTTTCATCTAAAATAGACTCTAATCAAATCTCCGAAACGACATTGACTCTGTACATTATTGACAATGAATGATGAGAAAGGATTATTGATGAGTAAATACACGCACACCAACGTGACACATCACACATCACACCATACATACATCTTACTGATAATCTTAGGTAATTTAAGTTAGATTGAATTGAATAAGTTATAAAACTCTGTGCAATGCGAGAAAGTTTGTTAGCACACGCATAGAGCAGGTATAAAAGTTTATTCGTTTACTATTGATAGGTTTACAACATAAGTTTTCAAGTTATAAATGTTAGTTCATGCATACGCAGTTCTTGCATCCAACTTTTAAATTCGTAGAAGGTTGAATAATGTATAGAGAAGAAGTGGAAACGCTATATATATGTTTCTGTACACACACAACAACATAGATTGAGCGCTATAAAATTGTTTTGAAGAGTTTTATTAGCGTTTGAAACCTGTGTGTGTGGGTTTCCTCTTGATAGTTTGTCGTATAAAGTAATCTAGTCGAAAAAGCTGAGAGCCCGTAGAATAGCATTCTATAAGGTTTGTGGTTTAGAGGAATCGCCGTAAAAATGTCAAAGAGAGTTATTTTACCCGGACGTTGTTTGTTGTGCATTTGAGATGATGGTCTAAATTCTCAGAGGGCCTGTGATGCGATTAAAGATTGGTTTCTGCTACATAATCACAGAAAACGCGTGGATATTGGTATATTTGAAAATTCCTTCATCTTTTATGGCTTTCCGTCATTCGTAAAATATTGGGAAGATGTCAAACGTCAAAGAGTTTTAGAGACGTCTGAGGAAAGGCTCAAATATTTTGCAATGTGCGTATATATGAAGTCACAGATATGAAGTCAATAAGTAAATTCTTTTAGAGTGTATGGTTGTGCATACGAGTGTGAGGATGGAATAACATGATCATATGTGTATTTCCAATAGCACAGAGGAACATTGAACAATGTGTAATGTCGTTTGTTTTCACATTAGTAACAATCACCGTTAACATGCTTTTCGTGTTGGTCTCAAAGAGACCATGCAGGACGGTTTTTAGATACAATGAAATAGTTGTCGACTTGCCAATCATAAATCACTTTATGGCAAAGTAAAACTTATCATTTAACCAACAACAACATTTGGGGAGACTCACGGAGGAGAGTTTTGTTGAATTCTTTAAATGGTGAAATGCAAAACTAATGAATATACAAAATATGCAAATCACGGGATTTTGGCAAGTCTGCTCGACACAGTAATTAATTGTCTCATTGTTGTTCATGTGTAAGCTTTTATGGGTACATGTTTTTATCCACGCATGGAAAAACAGAAAATATATTTAGCTGTTGATTATTTAAAGCAACTTCCAGAATTGAAAGGAAATTTCGACTTTGAATTCACATCATGCGAGAAACACGTTTGAGTCTGTTTTTCCTTTTGAACTATTTTGCCATTAAACATCATAAAAGTTGATTGAAAGCTACTTTTTGTTTTCCTCCGTGGAAGAAAACAATTCTGTGTATTTTCGATTTACTCACACTACAAAGTTTAAAAGTCTCTCCACATCATTGTATATTCTATGTACTTGTTGTATACTTCCCGTAAAACGCACAACCTCCAACTCCAAACCTTAACGAGGTTCTTAGTTCTTTAAACGAAACCCATAAAGTACGAAATGCTGTTTCATAATTATTTTTGTTTGAGAACTTTATTGCTTATTTATTTATTTAAAAGGAATGAATTTATATGAGCTAAGCTCAAGTGTCGCGCACTGGAAATGAGGATAATAAAAGAGAATAATATTTGTCCACTGTGAATCGATAGGAATTTATTCGTATTGTTACGATCAGATTGTTGCGAGTGAGCATTATGATAAACTGCATATTACAAGAGTCATTGCCAGGCTTATATATACTCACATAATACATGAATATAATCTGATTAGCACAGAGTGTAATAAAATAAACAGCTTGTTATAATACAAGTTTGAGTTTTTTGCATTTTCCTGTAGTGTAATGTAAATCAAATAAAAGACAAGGTTGTTAAAAGGCAGGAATTTTTCTAAAGTCATAAAATAGTTTAAGAATCAATCATATCATCAAAAAAGTAACAGTACAAGGTACAAAACTCACAGGCAGGAGGAATGATGGTGATGAACTTGAACTTCGTGAATAATAAAGCTTTATTGGTTTGGTCTGAGGTTTTCTTGTAATAATGGCAGAAGGTAAAGTGGAACACACATATGTGTAATATACTAATATTACAATCTATAATCTATATAGACGCTGGGCTGTATTTGTGTGTGTGTAGAATATATTAAACTGATTATGAACGAATTGGTTGTCGGTGGTGGTGTTGTTTCTTCTGCAACAATGCCGTTGGGCAAGTCGATCTAATAAATAAGTTTTTAAGACTTTCATGAAGAATATTGCATTGTGTGCATTCTATATTATGTCTGCGTGCTCTGTCGCTATTGTTTAGTTCACGCTCATGTCATTTTCGAGGTAATTTACTAACGCTTTAATTTTAAATCAGTTTTGTAGCTAAACTTGTTGCGAGTCTTGTGAGTGAAAACAAAAGAGAACCAATTTGTAGTGTGCAGAGGTTGGTAATTAATATACTCACAAGATCAGGATGTATATGTACCACACACATACATGCCGCAGCGATGTATATGTGTAGCATCTTTTCGATTTTAATTTCCTATGTCACGAAATCCTTCGAATGCATCTTACTACAATATATAAATGGATTTTTGAACTTTTGTAAATAGGTTAGCGGAAGACGAAGAAGAAGAACTAAGTGTTTAGTAGCTTGGTAAAATTATGTGGAACGATGAATTGTGTGATTTTTCAATAATGTTTTATCATCTTTATGGAGTTCCATGCACGCCAAGTGTCAAGGCAGGTCTAAAAAAATACTGATCCTATTCAGACTTAAATATGTTGTCTTGAAAAATGAATCTGTGTACAAATTCCGACTCATTATTTCTCGATGGACACAATAATAATAATAATAGGCTGGTGTTGAACATGTGTAACAAAAGTTTGTGCTACAAAGCCCCCTGCAACTTATCGCTGAGGGTATTTAGATGTTCCACAATGATTTGGAAAGGAGAAAAGGAACGGTAGCATTATGATTATTATTATTGTGTAACTGCACCCAAGACTCTGCTGATCTGAGCTGAGCCAGCCATTATGGGTCTGAGAAGACGAGCTGAGGAATAATGAAATGCAAAATAGGATATTAAGCCCCAGAGGGTGAGATGGAAATCGAAGATAACCCTTTCCTACTTGTACTCATATATATACTACACGGTGTCTACTGCTGTTGTACCGTCTGCTGCTGTTGTACCTCAGATCTCGAATCTCTCCTGCCCATTGTAATAAACAATATGGTACACAAAGGAGTCAAAGGAAATCAAAATGTAATCTTTCTCTTGCGCTATGCCAATACGCGAGGCTCCTTTGTGCACGTAAGGTAGCAAAGTTGACACTAAAGTTTTATTCCATCTGAGTTCTACTTGATCCGTAGAGAGTAGAGATTTCTCGGATGTGGCATGGCCTACTAGAAAGAAGATAGATAGTTGCTCCGCGGATAAATATACGTAGATATATTTAGGACCAAGTGGATGAATTGAACATTCAACATACTGTCATGTTGTTGCTTTTCATGTGCTACAATCTAGAGTACTATTTGTGTGTTTCTCGGAATGCCTTCAACTTTGTGTGAGATGGTTTATCTCGGCGTGCAATTAAGTAAAGGCACAGATCAAAAGTAAATTCAATAATAATAGGATAAGAAGAATGAATGCCTTCACAGGGATGTGAGAAGCAACTGGACTTTTCAGATCAATGATAGATAGGTGTCTGATACAATTAGATTTGGAGAATACAATAAGGCACAAGATAACTGACACTGACAGTCAGTGTAGTAGTAGTTGGTAGTGGGAAGACTTGTACACGAGGGATAAGAGAGATTGAATTAGAGATTACCTTCCCACAAAGCTTCCTTATAGTTGCTTTTGATCCTGTTATTATTATTTATTATTATGTGCTCTGGTCTCTAAAAGGATTACTTGGCTATTTGAGCAGACTTATTCGTTGGTATTGGCTGATTATAATAATTGAGAGGAAGAATCCGGCAGGAAATCTCAAATCTCTACAGACGAGATTTTGATTTGTGAGAATAGACGAACAAGAATCGCCTTTTTGCAATGTTCAAGATTTAAAACCTGCTTTTTTATTGCTCCTGTATTTTTAATTAAGTTTCATTTTGCTGAGTCGTTGCATCTTCATAAATGTCTTGACAATTTTTCACGAGGAGATGACATGAGACAAACTGCAGTTTAATTTATCTTTCGGAGATTCTATAAAGCTGTGTGAAACGACGACGATCGGGTTTCAAGTGTCGTCGTCGTCGTGGTCCGCGTTTAGATTCTTATACTTATTTAGTTTGCTCATTGAATTTGAAAACGTGTGAACGTTCGTTTGGTTGAGTAACTGTAAACAAAATTACTACGGATGATGATAGAAGAACCTACAAGAGCCAAATTAGATTGTCGCTTGGAGCTAACGAAGTCAGTGAGTAAGCAAGAAGTCAAGAAGACTACGACTCTTGAAGATCCTACTACGGGAAAGGAAATACACGCGAGAGATGAGAAGAAGAAGTTCTCTTGCAGAAGTAGAAACTTGCGGAGAAAAAGTTGATGTGGTTTGTGTGTTGTGTGGCTCATTAAGAGATTCTTTATTTGGTCTTTTTGGTTTTTTTATTTTGACTTTTATAGACCGCTTGCTTGCTTTCGGTTCATCTAATTTAGTAGCGGAAGCTTTTCTCCTAAAAATGTGGGTGTATCTTCAGCTGTGTACAAGAAACACGATGTATACTGATCACGATAGATATATACTCTTCATTGTATACAGTCTTTTCCAAATCAATTCTAAAAACACAGTCATTCTGAAATTACAAAGTTATTTCTATAATCTTGAATAAACTATGTATTGACTACCAGCAAAAAATGACAAATGCATTCAATAATTTTTATGAAGTAAATTCTACTTCAAGTTGAGATTGCATTTGATTTTAGGTACGGTGTATTTATTTACTACAGTTTCAATTTCCGAAGGAATTGGATATGTAATAGAATTTGAAAGAGGAGCCAGGGAGGAGACTGGTTAACTTTTAAAGTGAAGACATTTGGCCAAAAATGCTGAAAATGTTCAAAGACAGCGAGTCTCCTTTTGAGATTAAACTAAGCAGCATAAATTTAGTAGCTCTTGTAATTCCTTGCGAAAGTTTTGAAGTTAAAGTGCATTATTAAAGCGATTCTTCTTGTGGAAGACACATAATAATAATAATGTGGTTGAATACGGCTGAAAGATGACATTCAGTGGTGGCTACATATTACGTGCATTTAGGTTAGTGAGCGTATTAGTCCAAGTGGAATAGTGAAGACAGACAACATTATGGCATAATCATACAGAAGACCGTCTCGTTTGCTTCCTTCCTTTTAATTACTTTCTGAGCTCATTCCTCCAAAGACATTATTTACGGTTCCCAGCTTTACAGTACGGAAAACTCCATGCAGTCTTAAGACTTGGAAAATGTCTCGTCGACATAAGTAGGCTTGAAGAGTTGTCGTCGTAATTTCGAGCGACTTGCGAAGTACGTTTATAGATCATGTACACACACTATTGTACCGCATACAGCGAGGAACAGATTTAGCAAGAGGCAAAAAAGGTACTGCGAAGACATTGCTAATGGCTCTGTGAGTTGCTGCTGGTATTATGGAGCGAGTGTATGTGTTTAAGTTTCGGGCCTGTATAGACGAAAGAATATTTCCCAAAGGCTTTCAACAACTTTGAGCTAGTAAGAAGTTCAATTACAAGCAGTGGTTTGCTAGTGGCACTCAGGAATTAGAACAGTCTTGAAGAAATAATTGCAGTTTTTTCTTCATTCTTGTTGAAAGTAATTCTTGCCAAAATCACGAATTGTCTCAAATACATACGCAAGTGGTGGAAAAGTAAAATACTACTTAAGGAAGACTATTACTTTACTGCACACCCTACTCGTGGTGTGGTACGGCTTACTGAATGAATTACATTCTTCTACACATTCTTTAATTCCTCATTCTGTCTTTGGAAAAAAAGCTTGTCCAACATTCCTCTTATTCCTTCATTGTCCTTTCAACGACTCTTCTTGAGGCTTCAATGATTTCGCACTAAAAAGACCATCTTTGTTTTAACAGACGAAAAGTCTTCGTAAGCTCTTGAAAGGAAAGAATCGACGCAAAAAGGAATTATTCTTTCCTGATGCTCTAAAATTCTTTTGTCAACCATCCACACATTATTTCCAATTTGTATCGCTTCATTAACTCAAAATTACTCCTACTTTACTCATCCCACTAAGAGTTTGTATTTCGCTTCAATACTTACGGCATAAATCAAACGTTAGCTTCTTCATATAATGTATAGCGTTAGTACTGGATGAAAGTTGAATGAACGAATTGTTTGGATTTCAGTTGGATTTTTAATAGACACCTGTATAATTATCTTTAACGAACTTAATTAATGTTCAGAATAGCTGAGATCCTCGTAAAATAAAACGCTATTATACGCATGTAATAACGAAGATGATGCAAATGCTTGGAGGAGATAAAAGACTGGCTGAGTAGACACAATACCCAAGGGAGTGAGGTGTATGCAAAAACCAAACAAGTGTTAAAGGAATAGGTTAATGTTCATTCAGGTGATGATACGATGTGGTTTGGTTAGTCTAACTAGGTTTGGTCTTTGCGTCGTATTTTCATAACGGGACACACGAAAAAAGACTTTATTATTTTACTTCATCATTCTTATCCATTAGTCGTAACAACACTGCTGCCAAGGTATATAAGCCAAGCACACGAGTTGAAGCCTAGGCTTTTGTCGTCGTAAGGAATTTATTAATATTGTCAGTCCAACTCTCGGAGATAAAATGTGTGACTTCTCCCTGCCCCATAGAATGCTAAAACCCCTCCGGGGTGATGACACACTTCATCAGTCTTCTTCTTGGCGTAATAATAAAAAGGAATAATATTTATCTTCATATTTTCATTTAATACAATGTTGTAGGATGCATGCTAATAATAGTCAGAGATAACAATAAGTCTCTTGCTGGTACGTGTGTGTGTGTGTGTGTAGTGTGACAGAAAGATAGTCAAATCAAAAGGATGAAGACTACTGCCGCTCCTGCTGCTATTAGTCTGGATGACTTTTCTTCTACTCACTCTCGGTTATATGATTAGTATGGATGAATATTAAAAAATAGTATATAGAAATTTGAGTTATGAAAGATATACGCACAGCATGAGCAAATACAATAATAATTCTGATATAATGCGCACACTGTGTCAGAAGGGTAAGGAAATATCATTAGAACAAATGGGATTTCGGCACACTTCTTACAACCCAAGACTTCTATATCCGTATACCATTAGGATATACATACAGCTTGACGACATTTCCTCTGCTTTGGCTAGGCAGATTCTATAGAGGAGAATTCCCCAGGGAGAAATTTGATTTAATGAAGAAGAAGCCTGGATGCAATGACACCTTAGTCTTATCATCTACGGGAGCTAAGGAGAATTCTATGAACAGGACAAACAGGATTGTTGCAGAATAAGAGCAAGAGAAATATACATAGATATATGTCATATATAAATGTAGGCAGAGACAAACAGCGAGTTTCAGAATAATATGAGACAAAGGGTTAGCTGGATTTACTCAGGATGGAGATTTGTATTTGTACAGGCAGACCAATTAGGATTGATGACTTGAATGCTAGAGGCAAAATATAATGTAATTTAGCGTAAGAACAAGAGCCTCATAGCCTTCATGTGGATTCAGTTTTGTGTTTATGAAAAATAAGAGAAAAATGAACTATTTGTCTTGGGAAAATGTGACAGTGGGCTATTGGGAAATGTAGGATGAGAAAGTCAGGATATACACCGGGATAATAAAGCAACAGATATGAGAAGATCTTTGAGATGGAAAATATATATATACAAGAGATGACACAAAATGAGATTTGATTACTTTAACCATGCAAATCTTGTGGGTTTTTGTTAATACCTAATTTTGGTTTTAGGTTAGGTCATGATCATATAAAATACCTGTACCGGAGAGTAAAGATGAGTTTATACAATCGAGGATTGGTCCACAGTGTAATCATGTATAATGTAATGTTCCATTTCAATTTGCAGTTATACGAAGAAGACTTTACTCCACAGTAGAGTAGAGATTGCGTGGGAATTCTGCGATGATGATGAGTGACTTTCATAAAAATACTTTTTGTCTGTGTAAAGCCGATATCATATAGAGAACATATTAAGCAGAGTGAATCATATTATACAATCCCAAATTAAACTTTTTCTTCTCCATTCATCCTCCACGTTCAATTACTTGCGGTTTTATAATTGTGTCTATTTACCTAACAGTGAATTTATCACAGAATAATGTTCTAACGATCGTGTCTTTTTGTTTGCAGGTATGAACCGTCATTCTTTGTTTTTTCCTGGTATATATATGAAATCTCGAACACCAAAAAATAGCTGAAAGGCATCACATGATCAGAAGAAGAAGCGACAATCGAGTTGTTGGATTCAAGTCACACAAGGAAAAAATGTGTAGTATTATTACGCATATCCATCGGTGCACAAATGTCTTAGCAAGAAGCAGTTGGAAATTTAAGATCCTTCAAATTGGTATTCACTCTAATAATGCTGCTAATTTAAAGGCTTTTCGGCATGAATTTCCTTCATCCTTTGTAAAACCTATATTGTGTAACTAGTAACAAATGAATGAATGTGAGAAGTCACTTTTCAGTCTTCTGCATGTAACGGTTTGTGGTGTGAACAATTGACTTACATTCACATGAAGTTTATGTATCGCATGATCCTCATGGATGATGTATAAAGGCCGGTTGACGTTATAAAGGCATATAGAGGAGGACGGCAAAGGCTCTTGAGAAGTAAAAGTATATTGCGATGAATGAAGTTCAATACGTAACATAGTAAGTGTTTTGGTGACACGTTGAGGACCACACCCACGCTCGATTCTATTGAACTCGCTGTTGTATACTGAGTGACTGAAGAAAGGTCAATTGATCCACATTGATCATTATTGTTCTTTTTTCTCTCCGGCACTTCATTCAGTTAGTATTATGTAGTTAGTTTTATGGGTACTCCAACTAGACATGCCAAGAAACCTCCCGTGTTTTCTACAATGTGGCTACGATATTCAGAAATACAAACTCAACGATCTACCACTGACTGTATAATAGTGTGTAGCAGCAAAGCAGTAAGTTACAACTTGGAGAATATATGTAGTCATCATTAGGAGGAAAATGTATTGGCTCCTATTTCATTTCACGATGCATTGAATTTCATTTCATCCACTAAAGAAGTCTCAGGGCATTCATGAGCTTTTGGTAGAGCTACTCTTGAATGTTGATGTCCATTGTAAAGAGGAAAATCTATTGCTTTGCTCATTGAGGCAAAAAAGAATAGCCCAAGCTTGCTTGACTGGATTGTGTACAAAGAGAGATGCCTTGCCTTTTTGCACAAATCTCAAACTGAAAGCCAACAGGGTCAGAGAACTGTTAACTTTTACCAGCAGTGTGGTGGTGGCTTATACACAACACACACTTGAAGAGGTGGACGACGATAGTATACGTACAGAAAGCTATTGTTATTCACGCAGAGAGCGTAACTGTTAGTTCTTCGTCTTGCAAGAAGTCGTTTCTATATCGCTAAATCCGAACTATATAACTATATTAGCCCAAAAGCTGGTCCCTCTCTGTTTATTTATTGGTCACCTCCTAGCAGGAATATATGTTTGTACGCGTATATATATCTCTCTCGTAGTGGACGCGACAATTTTAGCTTTATTTCAATGGATGCACTAACTATAAGGATTTTAGATTGCTTTTTCTTTCATGACACTTTTGGATAATATGAGTTTGAATCGCATTAAATATCTGCGTGTATCTTAATAGTTGGAGAGATCAGGATTTACTTTCAAAGTAGAAAGAATCTCATTGAACAAAGTTGCTCGCGTAGTCTTGTCGTCGTCTTTTTAAAACAACCCATTGTTGTTAATAATCTTTGTGGGATTTGCTAAGCTGCGATTCCATCCACTTCCTAATCGTATTCATGTTATGCTGCAAATTGAACAACAGACTTTGTATGTAACGGGAAATCTTTGTATTTACACAGTAAAATTAATTTATTCCTTTTGAGCTGTGAGACACATACGAAAGGATAAAAATCCAGATTTGATGAATGGCATAGGTTCAAACTAACTTGCCGACTCTGAATTTCTTTTACTAATAAGGAAGTGTGAAATATGACCGAGTTTATCGGCAACTTGGCTCGGAGGGGGACTGCAGATAGGTTAGGAATCGTACGGAATTTCCGGATGAGTGAATGCTGAATAACCCTTATACGAGATAATGACATTGCACGCGACAAATATGGATTTTTCGCCTCTCACATTTATTTTTATAGTAGGTTGAGATTAGACGGTCTCTGTTGGCTTTTGACTTTAAAAGGGTCATTGATGACAAAGCACTCCAACGGTTTTATGACATCATCTTAATTGAAATCAATTTCTCGAAAGAGATTATCACCTTCAGATGATATTTCAGTAGTTACTGTAAATGACGGAGTTTTTGTTCCATAAAAGTAGAATTATATAATAGAGCATATAAAATAAAGTGAAGATGGTGAGACTGCAAATGCTTGCAAAATGATATGAATTCAAATCGTGCTGGGAGGATGATCATCATCGCATTCTCCGTCTGTTCTTGCTTGAAAGAATAAGTGTTTGATCAAGTCTAGTTTAGTGTATTGTTTGAAACAATGAAATACAGAGATAATGCCGTGCGTATTGTTCACCAAATGTCATTACTATCCACTGCTTGCACAGTTTCTCTCCATAGATTTGCAGTTGACTGCTCATTTTATTGTCGTTTGTGCATCACAAAATAGCTTTGTATTGCAGTGTGAACTGCAGTTCTGTTATTTATAGGTGACGCAGTTTATTCTCAGAGTGATAATGATAATAATCACATGCAGTTTGTCACACAATGGGATATATTTTACTATCACGGTTGACTGCTAACAGTAGTCGCATGTATATTTATATACTATACTTGTATATATAGTTCAACAGTTAGGATCTGTTAGCTCAAAGGCGTGAAATAAAGGATGCCGTGGAGTTGCAGTAATAATAGTACAATACAAGCAAAGAGGCTGTTAAGAAATGCAGTGCCATTTCATTTGATTACTCTCTTGTTCCATTGAGGAGTAGTGTGAAATCTTTATGAACTTGAACTTGGATGGTGAGACTTCACAAGAAGTTGCATTTGATACACAGGTGACTCTTTTAAGCAGATAAAGAGATGTTAGAAGAAATCAATGAAAAGTTTATGCCTTAGCTCTACTGACCTAATTATGAGACTCAGTTTGTACAGATTTATTGCGATTCACACGTTTATCTCAAGAGATTTTCTGCTTGACTTTCTATTGTCTTAGAAGAACTTGTTTATTAGAGAGAGAGAGAGAGAACACAGTCATATGTAAAAGTACCTACCAGGCAGCACTAGCACCCATGAATTAGCCAGTCTGCGTCTGTACAATAAGAGCTGCGTCAAGTCTCGAGAAGCTTATAACATTATTAAGAATGTTTATATTAAAAGATTTTGGACATTTAGCTTATGATGTACTCGTGTAATTCTAAGTCAACACTTTCATGTGCGCTAGTTTGTGGCAAAGTATATTGGCAATTACTTGAATACTCGAGGCTAACTAATTTCTCTGCCAGTCTGAAATATGAATTGCATGCAGCTAGAAGAGTTTGTACAATGAGTAATTAACTCATGGGGAGACGTATAAACATATTATATTGTCTCTCTCAATAGAAATGCCCACAGACTGAGATCTGACCGACTTGCTTTTAGCCTAATGGCTCTCTTTTCCAAACACTTAAATTGTTACGATCCTATTGTATACTGAATAGTAAAAGTAGCAACAACGGCCAGCAGTAGTTTAGTCGGATAACAAGAATATTACTGGGCATTTTATCCTGATGAGAGGCTCATAAAAGTATTATAAAACTCACACAAAAGTCTAAAAGAGAAGCGTTTTTCTGCAACCTCTTTTTTTGTTCGGGAAATAGTCTAATAATAATAAAAACCTTCGCGTGGACTGCAATTTTTGTGCAGTGGCAGTTTAGTAGTAGACTTGCTCCTGCTGCATTCATTCACGAAAGCACGAATAACGATGAGAGAGTAGAATATTAAGGTCACTGTCAATAGTCAATGTGCAGTAGTGCAGCAGGAGGTGGATTGAATCAAAGTCATATATATTGCACACAGAGAAATAGGATGCACGTGGAAGAAAGAGTTTTAAGACTTGTTCCAAAGAAACACACTTTGTTTTGAAGATGAAATCACAATGATAATAAAATTAGTGAAGGAGTGCATAAGTAATAATGAAGATGACGATGATGATGTTGGTAGAGATGTGTCGTCTTCATAAGGAGAAAACTGGGACCTGAGACACTCCTCCTTCCATCTCATTAATTAAGTCTAACTGTAATTTTTATTTGAATGTAAGTTAGTGTCACTTGTCACTTGTATACACAGAGTACACACGTAGTCGTAGCCTGGAGGTGTGACTATGGAGCACACAACATTTCTAATGTAACTTAATCCCCATGCATATTCATGATAAAACAACGAAAATCTCTTGCGAAGCGTAGGTCAGAGAGGTTGCTGAGTCTTGTAAATAAGTCAGTGGAATCTTTGCGTCACAATTTCTTACGAGAATTTACGTCTTTAGTCAGATTTCGAAAGATACACGAGGGACGAGGAGTTCTGAAATATCCTGCAAGATCTAGATGCGACTTTGTTGGGTACAACGAAATGTTGATTGTGTGTGCTCAAGTCAAAGAAGGGAAAAAATCATTAAAAGTATCCGTTTCATATGGCTTGTACTTTACATTAAGGATTGTGTTTCAAATGGTGAGGAACAGTTAACACTTGGCTACGACTTTGGGAGTGCAGGATCCATTTCAGTTATTTATTGAAACAAATTATTCGAAATGGTTTAATCTTGTATGCTATTTAGTTTCATAGAATGCTCATTTAGAGTGTAATCTAATTTTATCCAAATTGGAAGACATTTTAAATGTCAAGTCATTTTTTTCTAATGTCTCCTACAAGATTCTTCTTGACCATTGAAAAATTAAGGTCGTAGGCGTAGACCTATAACTTTGTTATACACCACGCTACTTGACGCGCTTGATCAAATGTAAATATGTGACATCGTACGTCGGTATCTATTGCCTTGAATATCTGTGGCATCTGAAATCTTGACACATGACGAAGATCTCAGAGATGTGTAACGATAATGACATGCACACTTATATATTGGAAGGGGAAAGGGAGAAGATCTGACAGAATCACATCTCTTGAAAAGATGCAACAATCACGTTTCTTATCAATCTGTGAATCTCAACTTTTACTCAAAAGTGGATAAAAGGGACACAATGATTCATGTTAGATACAGTTAAATCATTTTGTACATTATATGGAATTGAATTTTTATGTATATGTATATAAAGCTTTTGCTTTCGTTTCACGTTTGATGCGTCTGTACAGCTATAATAGAAATGAGAAGCACGTTATTGTAGATAGGAAAATCAGTTTGCTTGCATAAAAGACAGATTCACTTTTCATCGGTATAATAAATCTCAAAAGTAAAAAGAGTTTTAAAATGAAGTTATGGTCTTTTCTTAATTTATCACGTAGTGAATATTATTCACATATATGCAAGTGCGAATAATAAAATGAAAAATGTTTGAATAATTGGAAAGACACGCTAAGTAGAAATGCATGCATGGATAATCATCGTCATCATCTCAGTGTGTGTGTGTGTGAGTGTATGATAGCTTTGTTGTGCTTTGTGTTATTCCTTTGAGTTGGTTAATGAGTTGAGGAGAGTTAAATTAGTGGCATGATCGTCATCATCATGATTAGTATTAATCCCCAGTAGATGTAGAAATGTACAGAGAGATGATCTCATGAGTAGTTGGTCGGTGTTTATCGTCTCTGTACAAGTCTCATGTGCAATTCTGCGGGTTGAGTGTAATGATGATGAAAAGTGAGTGACAGACACTTGGTCCAAATCTACGTCGTCCTCATTTTGGTACCCTGTTGGGGTCCGGTGTGGTAAAGGAGAGACTCGTGTCAACTGCACGACAATCCGGTCACGCTTGTCATTGTCACCCATGTCACTGTCAACATTATTTCCTTCTTCTCTTTTACTATTTTACACAAAAAGTGATCATACCATCATCATGGAGAGTGAATGAGACGCTATATAGCTATCCTATATAATTCTCTCATTCAAACTCTGTACTATATACACGTTTAAAGAAAGGCTTAGACTATATTCCCTTTCTTTAAAAAAATTGAGCCCAAAAAGTAGCTAAATTATCATTTGAAACGTGGAAGTTCCCTGCTGAGGATTCAAATGAGAGATAACAATAATATATTTGTGAATGGATGGTTGTACATGTGTTGTGGAGTTCTTACACTGCATTTAAGTTTCGAATTGTACCTATAATAGCAGTTTGGGATATTCCTTGCTGTGTAGCGGTTTTCATTATCATTTCATTCCTACTATCGATTTTCATACAACTAGATACTAATTAGAATTTAGAGTCTACTAAAGTAACGTGACAGCGAGGAAAATTCCCAAATCCATTTCATTTGCCGAATATGCGTACTAATTTAAGTTTACGTTATATGTACGGGATTCGCGTTTATATTTTGTAACCTGAATTAACTAATATATACGATGAATGAATGTGAATGTGTCGTTCGTGAAACTTGAGAATATATTTTCTTGTGACATGCGAAAGGAAAATCACGAAGTTCTTATCAACAAAAGACTTTTTTGCGACAACTTTCACTTATATTTGGATATTGGAATCTACAGATAATAAAATTTTACAGAAAAACACAGTACAATCAATATCCCTCGCAATATAATAATTATTATCTGTAAATGTAATCTACACGTTCATTATTACAATAGTTTCTAACTTCATCATACTAAAAAAAGATGCATGGCATTTTTATACAAGAGCGTCTATCAAAATTCAAAGTTTGATTTCTTGACGAGATATAATTTTTGCATTTTGCACGCTTTGACTTTTGAAAGGTTCTTTTGCGAATAAATCAAGATTCTGTCATCTTTGTTATAGATTTGACCTAATGCGAATAATATACGATAGATGAAAACCGAATGTATATACATCTTGTCAGCATTCTCATCACTTTTATATTGAGCATGAAAATTCGCAAACTTACTACAAGTCTTACCTTGAAAATATTGTGAAATATTAATTTTACGTTTTATACTTCTTTCATCACAACCCACGTATATAATTTGATTAAACTAACAAGGCAGAGCAATTGAAGTGTGTGTGTGTGTGGATAAAATGATATCAATAATAATGAACTGAGTCTTAATTTAGAAACCGTTGTTGTTGCGTTGTGTAGCAAGCAAAAACCTCTCTAACGTGTAAACCACGAAAATATTCATATATTGAAGCCTGATATTATATATAGACCTTGTTATTATGAAGAATTAAGAAAGGGGTAGATTGTTGTGTCGTTCTTTGTTTGAAGACCGTGATGAATGATGGATCTTATCGGGGCTATTATACATGAAATATGCACTCCACAACTCTCGGCTATCATGACACGAATTTTCGCAACAGTTCACGTCAATTAGTACAAGTTCTGAATAAGTGACATGAGCTAACTCAACCTGGGAGACGCCGCCGAGTGTATATGTTTAAGTAGGGTATATATAAACATCTATAATTTATTTATACTGCCATGCATCATTACTGTAAACTGAAACTGGTGTTGTGTGGTGCTACCAATTTGTTCTTTGCAGAGAAACCCGTATATATACATATACCTAAAGGTTGTGATGTGGAATTTATTTACAAGGGTACGATTGTCATGAATTTGATCATTACAATAATTGAGCAAAATGGTTTCATAGAATACAGAGATATCGAGTGAAGTATTTCTTCAATACATATAATATTATTTTGAGTGTCAACCTATTATTTGTATCATCTAGATCTCGAGTGCCAAGTGATATTAGACGATTGATCAATTATTAATAATTGAAGTGTACTTTTCCCTCAAACTCTCGTTTTAGTTAGATAACAATAAATTAGGCAGCTTGGCAGCAAAGCCATTTATATTTTAGTTAGAAAGGCGTGTCAACCAAAGTAGTAGCAATCTACACGTGTTTTGTCACACAATAATTGGAAAAGCTTTTGTCAAGCTCTCTTTTAAGGCTGAGAGAGACTGTCAGCCTGAGAATATAAGTTATTTTTTGTTAAATTCGAGTCTGCTTTAAAGCAGCAGCAGCATTTGAAAACTCAGCAGCTTCCGGATACCGTTTTTGTTGAAATGCCAAAACGAGCTTGTGTGCGTTATAGAGGGAACTATTTATTTTCACACAAGAAGTAATTTAAATTGTAATCGATACCATAATCACGTCTTCCTACGAACACATTTCATGGACTTCTCCTTTTCTGATCTCACAAAAACATCGAGTCCATCCAAATAGTACTATTATTATCATCGGCACTATTGATAGCACACACAATACACCACCGATTGGCAGAAAGAGAGAGTGATTGGGAATTTTATAAGAGAAGAATTCTTATTTAGAAGAAACATGTTATATATATTTTGCACGAGCAATTTTTTGCACAAGATGCAATAAAGTTTTTTCTAATTTTGGCAAATCACGATACCGACGATGATAAGGCAAAGTATTGGAACCACTTGACAAAAATAGGATTCTTGAAGAAGAAGAAACGGGTCCGATTAGACAAGCATGAGTTCATTGATTATTCATTCACGATTAGCCAACGCGATGGACGTTGGAGTTTCCTTCTTTAACTTCCTTCCACCAGAAGGAACTTCATAATCATCGGTTGTGTGTGTAGCAATAATAAAGCAAGATTGCTCCTTTTCCTTCCTGTCATGTCCATGTTTGCGCCTTTATTATTTACACATCCAAGAAGTACATTGTTAGTAACCTTAAAGTAACTGAGCCTACGCTTATTATAACTACACCAGAGGCAAAAGGAACAACATCAGCAGCAGCAGGTAGTTCTTATAATGTGAGACCTGTTACTCATTGGACTTTGGTGTAGGCAGGTTCGCATGAGTATATTGCATAATGAGTTCGTTGCCACCGAGTGATGCCAAACTGTGTCCGAAGAATCAACTTGCCTCCTTCTACTGTTTGAATTTCTTATTAAGATTATCATCATCATAAGAAGGAGAAAAGTACATGATATGAATATCGTCCTTATTACAAACGCTACTAAATATCTTCTGCCACTCATTGTTATTTCTTGTTTCAACAATCAAATGAGAGGTGGTTGGCTGTTGACTCCGCTTTCTTATAAATTGTAATTGTATGTGTGTCTTCCTTTTAATCCTATTGTATACAATCCATGTTGGGATTTGATTTGACGATACTATGAGTTTTGGCAGATTTTATTAGTCTTGTTAGATGAGGGCACATAGCCAGTTTAAAGTACGCGTATATACATATATTTGTGCAGATGCGAATGTAACTGTATTGCGTGATTGTTGAAAATGCAGGTTTTTCTGATTATAGTTTTTGGGAAGTTGGAAAACAGGTAAGAACATTTTGCTATAATAAGGAAGGATTTTCTACTTCATTAAATTGTATACACTGTCAAGTCTACTTTGTAAGCTTCTTATTTTTTCCTGTAAAAAGTTAGGCAATTAAATGTTTTCATCCTTCCAACTGAAACTTTAATATCATGAGTGGAAATTTTAATACATTATATAATGGAGAGTTGCCTAGCTGTTTAAGTTGAGCAATGGAAATGGATATATAACACGCGTGTTTCTTCCTCGTAAAGTAAGTAGACAAATACTATCTTGCAAATAATATCGCCCGCTAGGGAATGAATAAATACTGAGAATTGCAGAAATTAAAAGAAGGAATGCATAAAGACGTAGTTCCTTGTGCGACCCGATCTCCTTTATACGTGTATAGTCTGGTAGGAAGATCTCCGGGTGGGTGAGTTGTTGTGTAACTTATTTAGTTTTGTGCAAAGAGAGAAAGTCCACACGTACAATCATGCACGTATGCAGCATATGTATGACATTCCATATTTCTCTGTGAGCTACACACATTGGGGAAAGTAGACCGTTTTGAGTGTTTGGGAAGTTTTTCATTTAAGTAATGATGAAATGAAAGCCTTGAAGTGTGCCGTTGTGTCATACAGACATCTGTGTATATATAGACCAAGTTTGAAACATGAGTAGCATCCTGTAAACATTTTTCCTATAAGCTCTATGTGCTATTTTCTTTTCATTTTTTATTCAGTGAAAGAAGGAAATGTACAACTCTCATTTCATATTCCATCATTTTGTCCGAATACGAGGAAAAGTCTGAGCGTATATATATATGGACAGGATGATGGTTATGTAACTCATAATTTCAGAGAGATGCTTTTCATGATGATGATGATGATGATGAGGGTGCATAGAGAAATGCTTGAAATGCACTGCGTATCATAAATGTGGGGTCGTCATTTCATAAACCGCCGCTGATAAGCCTTGTCTTACGTCAGAAAAGAAAGATGAAAAGTTTTTAAAAAGTATATTTTACTATAGTTTTGTTGTATCAAAGGAAGTGAAGGTTTTTTTGCTGAATTACTCCTGCTTTAGTTGGAGCATCTCATTTTTCAGAAAAGCCAAACTCAAGAGGATGTTTCTAAAAGTATATGATAATTTCGGAGGAAGGAAATGTTGCGAAATATGTAAAATATAAACCGGGGATCTTTGCAAAGAGGATGATGATGATGATAACCAAAAGGGATTTGAATGAGACAGGTGGAAAGGCTCATTACTAACGAATACATATTTACTAGTGTTTTTTGCAATTCACTTCTGGTCGCTTTTGCAATTCTTCGTAGGATATTGTTAATTTTTTAGAAGCTTGCCGAGAAGGAGCAATAATACTGCGGAAATGATACACGCTATCATATAATATATTTGGAGCTATTTCGGAAGAACTCATTGAGGTATTTCTGCGAGTGTCTCTGAAAGGGAAATTGATTTGAAGTATTGTGCAAGTTTATATTAAGCTCATGAACAAACCAAACTGATGGATGGATGTTGATCAATTTATTTTGTGTGAACACTGAATAGAGGAGACTTTGTTTGCACAAACAGAGGCCTAATTTACGACAATAGAATTGACAATCAACAATGTTTATTTAGCCATAGATGTAGCAAGTCACTTGAAAAACGAATGCTATTCTTTAAATGAATTCTCATGCAGGTGAAATCGATGTTCTCATGATACTCGTTAACTGTCTAAAGAAATGATCTAACAAGATAATATCGAGACAAGCGAAATGTCGCTATCATCTTAATATTACAAAACTACTGGTCTAGAAGTGATCCTTAGGTTGAATGCAGTTCGTTACGATCGGCAATTATACTGCAAGTGAGTCAGTAAGTTACGACTACTTTAATTTTTATCTCGTGAACGGCTTCTCATCTAGAAAGACGAATCAGTGGGGGTTCCTTGAATATAGTTTTTGTGACCAACAAGGATAATTTGGGAAGTGATTCGGGGGAATAAAAATACGCTTTGTCCCATGACCAATTTACACCGTACGTGTACTCTACGTCTTGCGTAATGACTCAGTAAATGAATGGACTCTCTCAAGTTATGCTCCATTTAATTAAAGACTGGATTCCTTTGGCCACCACCACCACCATCGGCAAAGATAACTGCACACAGCACAGACAGACACTGCAAAGTTTGTAGTGTTTGTGGCCATCAAGTGGATCTACATTTAATCCATGGTCTTACACAGTTGACTGAAATTGCTGGCTTCTTATGGCTCTATTTATTGTTTAGACAAGCAGTCAAAAGATTTCATAACTGTTCTTTCTTTAACATATATATTGGTCGCAAGTGTCTTTAAATATGTTTTTGTCTTGAGTTTTATTAGGTCAGTGTCGGTCATTGCAGCCTATTTATTTAATTACTAGAATACCTTAAAGATTTATCACATGTGTCTGTAAGGTGCACCAATTTTACATGTGTATCAATTGCATATACAAGATAGGTATGTGGGAATAAGTCAGCAGTACTGGCAATAACACACAATTACTTTTGGACAAATTCCAGTTCAATTCCTGTGTCAGATACAAAGCCAATTTACAAACGAATTACCAACAGTACCTCTTGTGATGGTCATGAAATTATTAAAAGGAAAAGTTGAAATAGTAATAAATGGAATTAGTGCAAAAACTATCATCTGGTTGGCACGGAGTAGATGAGAATGTACGACTACCAGTCTTCTCTAGTCATGTCTCTCTTACTTAAAGAGTACACTAAATCTTGGTAAGGGTGGATGAAAGACTAGTAGGGAATATATAGGTTTCAGTTGGAGCATTGCAAATTAATTCATGTCTTAGTTAGCCAAGAACCGTCTGAAATATGTGAAGGCAAGGAGAGTGGAATGTGGAATGAAGCAAACTTAATAGAAGAAAAAAGTTTTTGCAATCATAATTCACTCCAAGCGAGATGATGATGAAAAGGAAGGAGGCACTTTTATTCTGCAAAGGAATGTGTTGGCTTTCCCATAACCATAATTTCTATTGCCTATACATTTTAATGATTGAGTCATTTCACTTTCCATATGGAGCGATGATACCATACACCGCGTCTCAATTGGATTAGTATTCTCGGAGGATTGGAAGAAGATGAGATTCAGCAGTTATCATGCATTTTTTCCTTCTGCTTGCACATGCAAAAGAGTATCGATTATCCCTAAATAGACTCAGAATTAACTTGGGGAGCTCATAAATATTCTCAGGTATGAATACATTATAAACAAGGAAAGAACGGATGAGATTCAAGAATCAAAAAGTTTGAAAGTGCATCCGCGAAGCCACATGGGAAGGAGGAGTTGCAATAAGTAATTAACAAGATGATTAATGAGAACGAACAAGGTGGAGACAGTTAGTGAGCCTTCCTCGGTTTTTAAATTAACATTCTTTGAGATTTAAATAGAATCGTAGTATAAAGAAGGAACTGTATCTTCAGTTTCAAAGAAGCGCAGCTCACCACAAACTTAATGAGATTAGCGAGAAGTCAATTTTATTATAAATTGTAATGGAAGTAGGCATATATATTTTTGGAGTATGCTCGAAATATCTCAGTCTTTATTTATGATACTCGTTTTAAGTCAGCGTGGCTAAATGGTAAATTACAAAAAAGGTGTGCGAGTTTGTTGTTGGTGTACGTACAAATGGATTTCCAAATTAGAGCTACACTTCAGTAGGCTGTGTTGCATGCAACCAATGTACTGTATAGGTGCATACCGTATAATCTTCTGTAATGGAAAGGAATTGAAAGTAATTTTTCTTTCTCGCAATATTTAAGCCAACGGTTGCACTCTCTCATATAGCATTATATATGTGTTTGTACTTACTTGCAAAAGTAATCACAACGATTTGTATTTTGTATTGAAGCAATTCGTGTCATTTCGTGCATGCTACTTTATCCTGAAATAGCTTTCATGACCTATTATGGACTTAAACGGATGTGGAATAAAAAATATGCACGAATTTATTACTTACTTATGGTCTCAGGCTTGGCTAGCATGCTCGATCGATGGCATTAGAATTCTTGTTGCTGTGTGGCTTATGTGTATGTGTGCGTCCTATTCAAGTCAACAAAACTGTATACCGTAACTTGCAGAGCGTTAATCTGAAGACTCTTAAGTCCAACGTTGAATAATATCAGGTAGCAAGCACATCGATTAAAAGATGTCACAGTGATCAATCATCGATTTCATGACATTATTTTGTCTTGCCAGACAAGATTAAGCTTTTCTCTGATAAACAAAACTATTATAGTATTTATAGCTGACGTGAAGAGAAACTGCATTATTTTTTAGCATCAGATGAGATTCAGAGATTTAACTCCTTTCCTTGGGATTAAATTGTGATCATTTGAATATCATTGGAATCGAAATTAACTGTACACTTGTTTGTGTTTTGATGTCAAACGCTTATCAAGCTGAGTAAAGAAGTGTCATTTAACGATTTGACTAAAACTCGGTGGGATATTGCTTTTGCAGAATATGCGTATGCACTGAAAGACAAGATTAGATACAAATGATGACTTTGTGACTATACTAAAGTCACTAAATGAATACTAAAATCGGTTTTACAGCCATAGTGAAGCAGTGAACACCTTTATACGATGTGATTTGGTTCTGTGAGTGAGTTTGCGAGGAGTTTTTAACACTTGGATAGCGTTGCGAATGTCAGGACTCCCATTATGATGATATGATACTACTGCCCTACAAGTAAAATGCAAATTACACATCTCAATCCGTTTTATGTGTTCCTTGTCACTTATTTGGCTGTGACAAGCCAACTTGTGTTTTACACGTCCTGCTTTGCATTTTAATTCAATTACACCAACAAGCTAATTCGATTAGACGAAGAGATTAAATATTCTTGTGCTTAATCTTGTCAATAATATTTCAATCCCATTGCCATCTTGTTCATATTGGCAAACAATGAAAAATAATTTCGTCGCATTATTAGAGACTTACGAGCTTTCTGTGCTGTGTGGACAATTACAGTGTTCATGAATCAGCAGGAAGGCCAGTGTTGTTGAGGAGCGAATAATGCCTCCAAATCTTGTATTAAAGTCAATTCCAATTTATTTTATGAATGATTTCCGACTGCGAATGAAGGTCAATAGTGTACTTACATTGGAGTTAAGATTTATATTTCATTTATTTGAACATGAGAGAGCAAAAAATTATTATCCAACATTACTCAAAGGTCTCCTGTGGTTCACGAACTACAGTCAACAAGAGTGGAGATGGGTGACGTAGGTTGAGATCTGTGAGAAAAGTCGTATGGAAATACATATATATGTGAGCAGAGTTCAAAGAATGTGTGCAGAATGAAATAGGCTAATGCAAAATTAATACTACGAAATGTTTGTGTGTGTGTGTGCGACTTGATCCAATGACTAGTAGGGCATTATTGTAAGCTCGAAATGAAATTCTGATGTCTGCATCTCTCGTTGTGTGAGTAAAATAATAATAATGTAATGTTTTGTCTCTGTTGTTTCTAGGTACGTGCACACAAGAGATTGGATTTGGATTGGATCGTTGTCAAAGCTGACTTTGCTGTTTTTGCTTATGGCTATTGGGCCAAGCCAAGGAATTTTCTTTGGGACTGATGGACATTTGCTGTTGGTGTGCTTGCACTGATTGCTAAAATTGAGCTCTGCTTTGTCTGCAGACATATAGTAGGCTTTGATATTCTTGGAAATTGGAAGTCAGATATCATGGTCTTTTAGCTCTTTCCGTACATTCTTAATTCTTCCCCTTCAGCAGTCCAGTACCACAAATAACAACGACTGGTTTTTGCTGCCCAATCATTGTGGTTTGAGCTACTTTTGACTCTTCTCAAATCTCAATCTTCGATGATGATGATGATAAGCCTGGGTTTGCCTCTAAAACATATGAAAAACTTAAGAAATAATGTTTTCTTTTGCGGTCACCATCTCATCTTCATCTTGTGACTGGCATCATACACACACAAGCTCACTCATTCAGTCTCATGTATCACTATACGAGCCATTAAAAGTCAAGCAGATAGGACACAAGAACGGAGCAGTCCATTATTATAGATATTGTACAACTGAATTTCTTTCCCCTAAAACACACTACTCTAGTGTAACAAATGACAGCAATAGAATAGAAATGTGTTTTATTGTAGGATATGTGGCGTAAGTGTTTTTATTCTCCAACCAAATAAATAGACCTCAATTCGTCTTCCAAATCGCTAGTTCTTATCAGTAAAGATGATCTTAAGACAGAATTCAGAGCACTGGCTAGAAAAATCTAACCTCAAAAAATGAAGACAGAGAAATAAGAGAGAGAGAGAGAGAGATTGTCCATCTCCATGTCAAAATGAATCCGTGTTCATCCATGTCATCCATTCTTGAGTCAGTTTCTTACTCATTTCTTTTATGAGGTTCGTCCTATTCTTCTAAAGTCTATTATTTCGTTGAGTACTCATCAAATCGGAAGCATTTAGTCAGATAAACATTTCCTTGGCACAATGAAAAAGATTCCAAGAAGATGCTGAAT
>Ga0194135_10000081_pt1 | contig 50677 bp, 47 predicted proteins | sample LitLau_LLRF_2013_FD_134024 | JGI IMG/M metagenome (GOLD analysis project Ga0194135, IMG submission 134024) | Freshwater sediment microbial communities in response to fracking from North America - Little Laurel Run_MetaG_LLRF_2013 (version 2) | ecosystem: Environmental > Aquatic > Freshwater >...
ATACATATGTATTTCATATGGACACATTCCTCAAGTCTCGTCGTAGTACAAATGATGATGATAATAAGAGTCAAAATTGTTAATAAATTGCGAATTGCCAGAGAGTGAGTTCAAGCTTGCAGCACTATTGAGGCTTGGTGTACGACATGAAACAGAACAAGTTCCTATTCGACTAAAACACGACATGGAAATTAATACCTATCTGCACATCCCTCTGAGTACAATACTCTTCTGCATCTTAAAGACTTTAGGGAAAACATAACTACAAGAGAAGATTACATCCAGTTCATTGATTAGCGATTGTAATAATATGACGGCCGCCGGATCTTATGGTTAGAAGAGGAGAGTGCATTTTGTACGTGAATTATTATGCAGGCAGTCTCCTATGAAATTCATGTGGATAGGATAACTGAACATTAAAATTTAAGCACAGAGAGTGGTTGAGTAGACCTTATTGTGAGTTTATGGTGTTAGTTTCAATCTCTACGAACAACTGTAAAGAATGAAGAATGAAAGCAATATGCCATATATTCTTCTAGTGCCTGCAGCAAAAGGTTTGTGTGCTTACGAATCTTCAGCTGTCAGTAGAAGACAATTTGAATGAATTTTATAAACTTTTTGAGGTTCGTAGGGCTTTATAGAAGTCAAGTCTTTATAGATTGGTTTAAGGGCACGGGGTGTGAAAATGCATGGGCTCGTGTGAGTTTCAACGAAAGAATGCAGCATAAACTTTTAACCAACATTTGTCAGAAAGCTTTTATAGATATTTCAGAATGAAACGGCACCTGCCAATCAATAACCTAAATCTTTTCACTCAACATCAGTGTTTGTCTAATTTGGTTATGAATTTGAGAGATATCATCGCTCACAGTGGAGGTGGTAAATTGAAAGAATGACTTAACGTCGACTTATTGTAAAGACAGCAGAAATCAAAAACGCCACGAAGAGACCTTCATTGTCCGTCGTAGCTGGCAAGTCGAATTGACGATTTTGCAACTCATTCGAGTATTTTTGGCAAGGAATACACATGTTCAACCATTACATGCGAATTAAGCTTCTACCTGGCTATATATAAGTTCTGTATTATTGTTCTTCCCAAGTTTTATTGTTGAGTCTAGCTGTGAGATATTTTTCTCAGAGAGTTTTCCTCTCTGCACTATCATCATCATCATCATCCTCATGGTACAAGAGTACAACAAGTGTGATCTAGTAACATCATCGAACAAGGATGTGCATCTTAAAGGAGCTAGTGGGGATCAGTGGTTCTGTCTCGCATAATTTGAGAATATGAGTTAAAAGCGTTCCTTATTCTTGGTTTGCTCGAGAAAAAATTGAGCTTTTTGTCTTTTAAATGCAATATCATCTTAGTGTGTAATGTAGACTGAAACCTCAGGTTTTTTTCTGCATTGTATTGTGTATTAGGTAAGAGATGAGATGAGAGATTTGTGCAATCACAACATTACAGAGATGAAATTTATTTTGCTTCATGATTTCTCTTGTTGGCTTTGGCTCGCGTTTTTATGCTTGATGAACTACTAAAAAGAATTGGATACAAGAGTCGAACTAAAAACTTGATTGAAAGAGAAATGTGTTCAAGCTACCTCAAGTCGTTGAGTATAGTCTTCCGTGATTCTTTCATTTTGACGTGAGAGATCTTCGTTCTTGTCCAGAAGAGCTTTCCCAAGCTCAGCAGCTAGGAGGAGATGTTCTTCTTTCTGTCTCAACTGTTCGTGGATATCCACAACTTCGGGTCTCTGTTCCATGGCCATTATGTACTCTTCCAACTGTTTCATAGCCGATACCATCCTTCCACGGTCATTACATCTCTCTCATTGTCTCAATTTAATCGCTCGCCGTAGCAAAACTATCATCAACTTCGATAAGCACCGAACTGTAGTTTTCAGTTCCACACGCAAAACTACTACTCGTCGTTCCCTTTATTCATTCACCTCTCGTCTAAATTTCAATACTCTATCGTTCCGTTAATAAGGCATTTGGTATCAAAGGCAGTAGTCTAACAACACATTCAATTGTAAAATAAATACCTCGCGTTTAAAGCTAACAATCATTTATATGTGTTGTATATTGGAGTCACCGAACTATAACAAAGAGTTTCTCATGAAATATTCAAATCACAGGATCATAACGATGATGTCATTCACTGGTTTCAGGGCCAACTTGCATTTTGCCTTTATAGCTCACTGGATTTTATTACGCGGATCTCACAGGTCGTTGAGTGAAACTCCAATAAACTGTTCACTCTGCAGGAATTCACATACCAATAATACAATAATGTGTATTTGTGTGTACATAACCTTCCGAAGGTTTTAGGTTGTGGAGCAGCGTGTTTAAATATTATTTTGAAATCCAAGTTGGTGAAAGAAATGGGTGCAAAAAGGCGTTGAATTAAGGGCACCTAATTCTGCTGACTATATGAGTCACTTTAGTAAAGTGTGTATGAACAGACTTGTTTTAGTTTGATTACGGTACATTGCATTACAACGTATTTCCGCTTCCACTAGCACAGCCAGCACCACTTTTTAGTATATTGAGCTCTCTTACAAAGTCTTCTTATTACAAAGACCAGTTAAAATTTACTAAATGTATTAACAATGCACTGTAAAAGGCAGCAGCGTAAGGTCCGCATATTTTTGTATTTAAGCCACCAACAATGTCTTCAACAATATATCCAAGGCACGCGTCCAATTATTTCTTGTAGGTTAGTGTGGAATTATCACTGGAATTATTTGTGTTTACTGAGATATATATTATTATATTTGTGTTTATGGAATTATGGATATGGAATGCTGTGAAATAGTTTCTTAAAATGTCTCACATTGGACGGAAAACGTGAATTCTTGTAAAGTAGACTAATAGCTTCTTGGTCATCAACAAAACAGCGAGACTGCATTAAGAGACAAATTACAGAAAAAATATGGATCAAACAAGAATCTAAAAACAATAAAAAAAAGTACAATGGGAAAAGTTATTGTGCACAAGGAACTGACATAACTATGAGAACTGGCACTATCTCCTGCAATTCCTCTTGAACGAAACCAAAGGTTGATCTTGACACATTCCAAAATAACTTGAGGGTATGTAGTTTATATATAATTTAATATCACTTTGTAATGGGAATGAAGTTTACACGTCACACAAAGCCTGATGATGACGATAGTTTTAGACAGCCAACTACTTGACTTTAGTAGAATGTTCTATTAATAATAAGGAGTGGCGACGACTGAGAGATGTTGTTAAAAGTATTATTATTATTATCAATGAGAATATGAGGCATTGTTGTTTCTTGTTACGTTATACTTGGATGAGAGATGCGAATGAAATGAATGATTTTGAGTAGAGCAGAAAAAGATTTCAGAAATGTTCGCCTCAGCAGTAATTGAAACTCAGGTGTATGTATATGTGTGTGTTTAGGTGATAGATGAGGCCCTGGTATACACACAATACAGAGATACACTGCTCTCAGCAGTTGGCTGCAAAAATGGTAAAATATACTAAGGCAATAATGAAACTTGTACAACAGTTACACCACCAGCACCACCACCTTTCATATGACGACTACCTCAGCTCATTGCAATAACAATGCTTTAGGACTTGAGTCCTAACTCACCTGTATAATATAAAGTGAAGGAGTGAGGAGTGAGCACAGGTAAAAGGATCCAACTATGCAGGGATATATGGACACATACACCTACGTACGATTGGCAATCCGCCCCATAAGCCATACACAATAATATTATACGAACCAAGTAGTAGTAATCATATAATGCAATGTGAAACAGTTACAGTATGCTTTCCATTTGTAACTTAACCCTTTCTTGTTGCCTTGAATCGAGACTCACCTACTTACCAATGTATGACAGGTATATAGATACACGAGCTTGGCAGTGCAGTCTCTACACATTTTTCACATGAATTAACAAAAAAGTTCTTGAGAAGAGTCGATGTACACAATAAATCCCATTCTACTGAACTCTCTTCCTTTACCAAATCTGTCCCAGAGGGGAACTACCTTTTTAAAAGGTATTTTGGGCCATGATTACATGAGATGTCCATAAGAGAGGACACACAATTTGTAAGACTTCAACTTCAAATCCGTTCCGTGTGTGTGGGATTGTTTGGGACTTTCTCATGAATCATGAATGGAAATACGGTGGACGTGTATGTGTGTATATTTTTGTATTTCCATAATAAACAGATTCTAAATAGGTGCAATAATGTGTTCACACTTTTCCTTAAAGATGAATAAAACACACACACACACGTAGACACACTTGTTTTCATAAACACTTATTGGGATGGAAGTAAGCGAAAGAAAAGAAACACCCTGTGTGAGTCACTCACGAGACACACGGCAGCAGCAGACGACGAATTAACATACGAAATATATAATGTCATTGTCAACTAATTAACATACGAAAATTTAAATTACTCAATTGAGTTGATACTTAGTAGATAATAGAAATGCGAGACTCACTTTATAAAAAGCTGCTTCGCTAGTACTTCATCTTGGCCTCTATGAGAATTCATGGAGACACCCGAAGAAGCAATTAAACTTCCCTTTGATGGGCACTTACAAAATCCCATGAATGGACATATGTACACAACAAAAGAAGAAGTTGTTGTTGAGACAGCATCTATAGCTTAGGGAAGTATTTTTCACGAATTCATTGTCTGTATCCATAAATTGTGGAATAAAATCTTAAGAGCATCTCATGCGAAACGCACGAGGCCTATACACCATTCTTGTTCACTGGCTTCCTAGTTTATTGTAGGATGAAATATGCAGTGAACACTGCAGCAGTTTTTCTGCAAAGAATTCTCTTGAGTGTCCTCCAAAGACGTGGCTAATAATATTATTATGGTTTCATCTAGTGACTCTAATTTAGTGTAGACTCTCATCATGGGATCATGGGTATCATGACTCATGTAGTTCTTCAAGTCCTTCCCTTTCTCTCGTCGTAGTCGTCGTCGTTTGTCTCATGATCAACAATGATATCTGACTTGTATATCCAAGACTTTTTCTACGATTTTTTCCCAGCCAACTTGTCTTTGCCATTGTAATTGACAATATGAGTTCTTGTTTTTATATACCCGCAATTTTACATGGTATCATGACTTCTTCAACTAAAACAATAGAGTTTCCGTTTTCTGGTGTGCACATTAAATCATTCATAAAAGTGTGCTAAGAAGAAGGGAAACTGATGTCGTCCACTGGTGTGTGTGCTTCTTATGCACTAAGCTTGACATTTCAGAAGGCCTTAATCCCAAATACACTCATAGTTAGGTAATGTGTGTCTTAGAAGAAAATGAGAACACTCCGTTGTGTACTTGTAGCACAGATTTCATTTATTATATTGCTTGCTGTACTAATTAAGAGACATTTATGAAACACATGCAAAAGGGGGATTATTAAGGAAGTAACGCAAACATGGAAAATTGCATCAACCTTCTCTTATATATATTTTGCTGATACGCATCCAACATTGAGCTTTGTTGAAATATAATTCTTGTTATTTCTGTCATGCTCACTTTCAAGTTTTAAGCCACGAAGTCTTAGTTAGTAAAGGAAGAAGATGTGGTGCAATAGAGATTCGAAAAGGAGGATGGTTTCTTGGTGCCGTTTTTGCTGGTCGTGGAGCTGAAAGCTGAAACTGACATGCAATTTACTCCCGTTGACAAGTTTTGAGACTTTTGTGACGAAAATTTAATATTCATATTCAAATTCACATAATTCACCATTCATTATGTTAGACTAGAATTCAATCTAATCTGCGTGCTAACGGACTTCATGAAATGAAGCTGAAACTGTTCTCTATAAGTCTATTGAAGTTGCTCATCATCATAATGCTCTGGGTTTAATTTACAATCTGCGAGTAAACAGGTGAAATGAGTTTTGTAACACGTTTGTAATGAAAAATGAAATGAGAAATCTGTCTTCGCTTGATCTTCAAAAGAATTTTACATATTGAGAAATTGAGAAACGCTTTTTCATGCATGCCATGAAATATGTTGCAATTTCCACGGGAAAGAACTTTAACAGATGAATAAGAATGCGATGTAAAATAATAATTATGAAGCTCTTCATTGGCTTGCGTGAATTGAAAGATTATATATAATGATCAATATAATCGAGTCTATGCGAATGAAGTTTCGCATCAACTTCTGGTCAGTTCTGGGCTTGAAAGTTTATAGTTATTTATTAGGAAGGAGGAATAGGGTATGCATGAGGCATGACGTCTTCGAAATCCACATTCAGTTCCTATCTTTTGTCGATATTCACAGGAAAAACTTTGAGATTGGAGTCTCCTTTGTAAAGTCATGAATCATGCGGATCATTTGTAACGGTATTTACTTTACGAACTATCTTAATCGACTTCACATTCATTAAAGATTAGCCATTAATGATCGAGCGCACGATATTTCATTAAAGTATTTCCTTGAATAACTTTGTAGATAGTTAAAAGTGATTAGTATGCTCATTATTATAATATGTAACTGTTTCTAACTTTAATGCACAAACTTGACTTCCAGTTACTTTCAAAACAAATATTCAGTTTCGATTTTAATCGTTTGATAGTAATTATAAATAATTTTAAGTGTTACCTCATGTAGCTTTTAGTTTCAGTATGCAATTATGAAGTCACAAGATTTATGCAAAGAATAGCCAAAAGCCTTTGAAAGAAATATTGCATGGTGAATTTCTATTTTAGACTCTCATTTCGAGGCTTTATTTTGAGTTCGTAAATATGTTATTTCTTTATTAGTACACAATAAATTATTTTACATAATGCGTGTGCTCGTACAATAAGTTTACATCTACCAACTTATTTTACGATTTGAAGCATGAATGATGACGACATGATGAGGTTCAACTGCGTGTCTGGTTTGTCAAATTCGTTGCGGACTAGTTATAATAAAGTAATTAAATCTCAATTTCAAAGGAACTCTCCAGGTGCATCCATCCGCACACATGCACAACCCTCATCAAAAACTCGTTTATAATTATTACAATTCTTCGGGTAATGATTTTGAATACAATTCTTAATCGCTTTACCTTTCACTTCGCGGGATGAAATTTTGATAGATATTATTAATTTACATTATACTCGGGAACAACTATATAATATCCGACGCAATAATCTAAAGAGAGATTTTATGGAAAGCAATGAACCTTGGCATATTGTCAGTGCAAATATTGATATCAGCGGAAAAGCAGTTCTAGTGCATGGCTTATTATAAAGTCTTCAAGTAATAATGCTATAATAACATATTAATTCTTGCTTCGTTATGTTTCTCTCTGTAGGTTTCATAAGGATGAAAATTCCATCGACGTATCACACAGTTTAGAAAATCGTATGACCCAAGTCACCTTTCCTTTATTAGTCTAATCGCAAAATATGAATTTTGAACTGATTTTACTACCATTAGGGACAGTGGAAACTTTTACAGCAGTACATGTAGCGTTTGCAAGATAATTGCTCCACACTCATTTAACAGAGTTCTCTGACGTGTGTGTAAATATGCGTTGTGTAGTTTTACGTATGTGAATACGGTGAAGTCTACGCTGTATATAGTAAAGAGATGTAGACAGGGATTTTTGGGGACATTGGAATTGGAACATTTGGAAGAGTTTCAGGAGATTAGTTGGGGACGTTGTTATGAGTAGTTGGAAAAATTGAGACACACAACAACTCCATATATCCACGAGGAGATTGCTGATGAGACACACTATAGTGGACCTCGGATGTAATGAAACTGTCACACAAATGCGTGAAAGAACACTATCCGATGACTAGGATTGCAAAAAAAGGGTAAAAACAGTGCAAAACCGTGGCAAGAAGCTAAGTCTACTCTTACACAAGACTCCGAATCAGTATAATTGATCGCTTGAGAGTCACATATCATCAGTTCTTTGATTTCAGTCTACGTTTGATTGAAATTCTTCTTTCTCACTCAGCCCGTAAACAGAACGACAACCTGCAATTGCTGGCCTTTTATCGTTAGACAGTCACATGAAACAGAATAACTGGAAGTATCAAGTAAGGCAGTTAATCATATAAGCCTGGAGAGACAAGATGAATAAATTTCTCTGTAGCAGCAGAAGAACTATGTTGAGAGTGAATAGTCATGTAGTAATCTGGTCATTTTTAATTTTAGTCACCTCCTTTGAGACTAAATGAGCTTCCATAGGACGGGCTCTCAATATAATATATATTATTATGTAATATTTATAAAGCATCTATCCACACTGTCACAGATGACTGTTCTTTGGCTATAACTTTAGTCTAGGTGTGAGTGTGAGTTAGTTAAGAATGCAATATGCCTCGTTCTATAAAAGCACTCCTCGTAAATCATGACATCAGAAAAGGCAACCGTATTTAAGATAACCATATTAATTCATTCTTAAGAGTAGTGTGTAGTGTGTCTCTATTTCTCGTCGTCCTTGGACTTTCCCCAAAACTTGTCGAATCGATTTCGAGCTTTTTCTATAACATCTGTAGCCTTAGTTCTCCCAGCCGCGGAAGACGATGGGTTTCCATATAAGTCAACGGGGTCAGGTGCGTCAAGTACGCGGTACGTTGGGAGTCGTGGCTGAGAAGGGGGCAGAGCTGACACTTGGGAAGCAGCCAGTCCACTTCGTTTCGATGTAGTAACAGGTGGAGGAGGAACAAAGCCTAGTTTTTCAGACGTTGACGGCATGGGGGCTACAGGTGCCTCGAGCACTTGAATTGATCCCCTTCCAGGGGCAATTGGCTTTGGCAGCCCTGTCGTTTTTTTGGCCACTGAGGAGTCACTGCTAGTGCTTGTTGTTGTCTTCTGAGGAACATTTGGAAGCTTCTCGACGTCCTTGGCGACTGGATCGAACACAAACGAAGGATCTTCCAGACACCTCAGCGTCGTGCCAGGAACAGGCTTACTGACTGATGCTTCACTAGGGCGTGAAGCAGGTGCAGTAATATGTTCGTGGGGAGAAGGCTTTGTAGTTTCAGTTTTTGAGGGGGGTGGTTTTGGTGCAGTCGTCGTCGGGACTGAAGTCTTTTTCTCTTTCACGCGACTTATCTCCGCAGCTGCTACTTTACTCTTCTCAGTCACCGGCTTATTCATCACTTGCGATTTCTTCTTCTCATCGAACCCATTTACGGTGGAATGAGATGACCCAAGGATTTTGTTTTCCCCAGAGGTTTTGAGAGGACCCCCTCCTCCAGATCCCCCTCCACCACCTGTTGAGCCTTTCCAACTTTGAACATCCATTTCTCTACCAGGTTATCTAATATTATACTGGAGTTTTATCTGTACCTGAGGACGCCGGAGCTTTGACCATTCCAGCAACCTGGTTTTCTTTCTCTTTGCCCTTCATGCTGACTTTATGAGCGTCTTGTAGCAATGCTGACTTCGTCACAGGATGTCCAACAGAATGAGTATGTGCAACGGCAGAACGTGTAGAAAACGAGGAGAGTGGAGAAGAAGCTTTTGTGGAACCAGCAGACGACTGCTGCCCAGAAAATTGATGATGACCACTTCTACTGTCAACACCATGAAGTCGATCACCTAGCAAAGAATCAAAATTTAGCCAAAGCAAAGAAAGATTCCTGATCTTTTCATTGATAACATCTGCTCTTCATCGCAAGGAGATTTCATAAAAACATTTACCACCGCACAAGGGAAGCGTCACATGCTCTTTCACATTATATTACACTTGGCCAAGAAACAAAGCGGATGAGGGTGAACTAAAAGGAGTAAATGCTAAAGGAACTGAAAACATTACAATTATGCCAACAGATTATCTGTGTACGTCACAGCCGAGACACATTAAAGACAAACTGATTAGAATGAGAATATATTTTTGCGCATATGCGGCTGCGACTGTCGCCAAGTTTGCTAAGGTTTTGAAATGTTGATAGTGTGCCACAGATGCGATTTCACTGTTCTATGTGTAAAATATGTAAGGGAAGAAGAACCTGCTGCTAGCGATGCGGAGCCTACACCTACTTGCAGCACACTCAGTGAATCCTGCTGGTTGAGAATGAATAATTCAATGATATGTAAAATGTAAACTGCTTTTTTGTATCATGCGATACTGGAACATTGATATATCTGTATTTATTCGGAACGCTAAGATAATCGTATGAAAAGCGAATATTATTAATATTGTAGTACAAGTACAATTATGATTTACAATTACGGCAAGCGTACAAAAATCTTGGAACAAAAACTTTATTGTACAACAAACATTCACAAATAATTAAACGGAAAGTGGGAATATAACACAGTTTGTCTAATGTCTAAGAGAAGAGAGTTAATTACCTGCTCTGAATCTTGGACTTGGGGGAGCTACAGAATAGGGCAACAAACAGAGAAATTCGACAGTCAGGTCTACGGATATATTTACCAGGCAGAGACGGATTTTTCACATTTCATGAAGACTCACCATCCCGAATGTTTTGCGTGACAGTGAAACTTTTAGTTGTGTCAAGAGGAACAGTCCAGTTTACGGGGTCCGGAGACCTGAGGATCACCTTAAATTCGATTCAGGACAGAGAGTGAGTTACTCACACAGTTGGAGAGTCGAGAGGTTGGATAAAGTGTATACTACCTGCTCAGGGGATTTCACCCTGGTGGGTTCCGGTGGAGATTTAATGACAGGCTCAGAAAATCCAAGGGAAGGATCTGCTGAACCTAAAAGGAAACTTTGCTTTAGAATAGCTCGGGGTAAGAAAAGGTGCGAGGAATACTCAATCATAAGAGTTGCTTGCAGCTCTTGCTCGAACTTTCTTTTATACTTTTTAGGTATAATGGACAAATTTATTGACAAGTGAGAAACTTCACTCTCACGCTACAAAGTTATCATTTGTTCGGCATAAGCTCCAAGCATCTCTGGAGATCTATTGTCAATCAATAAGTCCTCGCGGTACAAAACAACACATACACAGATAATACAACATAATGTGAATCATCAGCAAGACATTTGATGGGACAGGCAGCATTTACACACGAGACAAGTGAATTATATTTTTCATGCAATTTGTACATTTCGAGCACTGAAAACTAAGAGTTACACTAAAAAGGCTAACAAAATCTATGGCCATTCAAGCACAACAAGGCTTTCTATAGTCAAATACGACAAATAGTCCTTGGAATCCTCACTTTGATCAAACTGAAGCGTTTTCACCAATTTGGAATTGAGATCCCGGTGACCCTTATCACTACTAGCTTTAGGGTGAGGACTAGTAGCTAAAGTTGCTGTGTGAGTTCAATAAATAATAAGCGCATAAGGTTATTTCACTTCAGTACTTTAACTTACTAGTCTAAACTTTTCTGACTCTAAAACTAAATTTTTCTACGAGTTATATCGATATTATATTTCACATTTATGTAAATGCCTACTCACACAATAAGAGTACGGTTGAAGAGTATATACATCACCTACGACCTATATATTTATACAGCTCAATGATCGATATATGCGTCTATAGTAAGATGCATAAATACGAACAACACAGAAATTATTCCGGAAGTCCGGAACTAAAACAGTCGTTGCATGTGATGCTCGTATTACAGAGTTAATTTGCATTTATGTGGACCACTCAGCTTTAACACATTAGTTTGACCCAAGAAAGTCTCCGTGAGTGTCTTGAGTCGTAGTACTACAGAGATTAATTCATTTTTCTTACACACGAAGAAGGCTACAGTTACACGACTTTGATTAAGTAGTAACACATCCATCACATCTCATAACGACATTACCCTACACAGCTATTCGCGAAAAGCAAGCCGGACTTTTACGTTTGAAATAGCAAATGAAAGAATCACTGCATTGGATTTCAAACGGGGGTTTTGTGGAAAGTTCAACTGTAAAGAGAAAGTGTTCAGTATATGTTTAGGTAATACACGTGTGAGTGTTTGTCAATTTGACCGTACTGGTATGTGTATAAATTCCTACGGCTTAGAAGTTTGAATGTTAATCTGGCTTAGCGATTTGGTTATTTACAGCGATAATAAATGAAAGAGTAGCCGCTCTCACTAATTCCCAGAAAGGGCCCTCAAGTCAGAGCCATACATAAAGAATGCACATGCCGAAAATACGAAACTCCTTCTGAGTGGAGACAAAGAGTATGAGATGGCTGTATCAGAGAGATTTCTAGTTTGAAAGATAGCTGTGAATACTTTAAGAAGCGAGGAGTGTTTCCACAATGAACCTTGGGAAAAGATTTACTCTTATGTTAAATATTAAAACTAATGAGGTCTCACTTGGGCGAGGGTGCCTTTGCGTCGGCTTATGTGCCTCAATTTCCCCTCTATCTTTAGATAAGAGAGATTGCCTCGTGCCTTTCCGAGGCGATCGCCCACCTGGCCCTGCAGACTGTGAACGAGCTGTGAACAAACACATTCAGAAATTAATTCTTCCATTCAATTGCTCAACACTTTTAAGGGTAATCCTCGTATACCTTTGCCTCTAGCAACTCTTCCAGCAACTGTCGAAACTGCCCCTTCATACGGCTTCTTTTTACTTCCATGGACGGTTTCTAAATCCCTTGACTATCAAAATAAAGTAACAGTCTTACTGTGATGTCACTCTTCTTCTTCAAATACATGCATCTGAACACGAACCTTTGATTTCTCTAAATCACTTATGGGATGCTTCGGAGTCGCAGTGTTTGGACGCGACAGAGATCTCTTCGGCTGACTTTTTCTGGCGTTCTCCTTGTCCTTCTGCTCCTTCGATATTGACCTTCTAGATCAAACCGTGCAGATTAAGCAGTGCATCTCAAAGACAATTATAGTTTAAGTAAAGAGCAATTACTGAGTCGTAGTGGTGATCAAAGCGAGGGCAGCCAAGGAGCTCCTTCTGGACACTTGGTCCCATAGGCTCTGATGGTACACCTCAGCCAAATGCTGCGGGACAAGCTCAGTTCCCCATCCGCGGTACTGAAAGGGTATTACAGGAAATCACGTATTGATGCCAAGTTCTGTGAGTGACTTAACTCCAGGCGAAAAAGTCTCTTGCAAACATACCCGATATTCACCAGCTTTCTTCCTTAATTCAATAACTTCTTTATACCAAGGACTGCCAGTGCCACTCTCCTGATCTCCCTTCTTTTTCAGAAACCTTCCGTCTACATACTCATATTGCGAAAACGGTCGAAACTGCTTCTTATACTCAGATTTATACTCCTTTCTGTGGAACAAATAACTCGCTTTAATATCCTGAAACCCTGGGGATTTATGTAAGCTTTGTAAAGCTGTGTATGCCATCCATGAAGCTTTCGCAATCATTTGTATTTGCATCTGTACCTGCCAAAGTCCGAAGGCTTGTCAGCCTCGAAACTAGAAGACATTTTCTCAGGCAAATCTCTATGATCAGACCATTCAACCGTCTCAGACGGACCTTTGTTTGTGTTGATTACAATATTCTGAGTTTCTTCAGCAGTCTTTACACCACCACCACCACCACCACCTCCTGCTGTGGAAAAAAATTGTTTTAATTACAATCTGCTTCCAAAAAGAAGCCTTCTGGTTAAGTTACTGTCTCCAGAGAACTATTAATAATCAATAAATGTACCAGCATTGTTCGAGATATCGTGCAATTTCTGCTTGTGAACGGGCACACTTGTTTCAAAGGCACGGATTGTGCCCATAGACAGTGACTTCCTTGGCCCACCAGCACCTTCGCCGTCTCCACTTAAAGTTTCCTATAAAGACATCAAATCAAAGAGTCTTAAACTCCGAATTTCTTTCGCATAAAAAACTACATAGAACAAAACACAATCTAACTTTCACCTTCATTAATATTCCTTCTCATAAAAAGTCACCCGATTCTCATGCATATTTATTTTGGAACATTAAAAAACACCACTTATACATCGTATATTCATGAAGGAAGTTTTGTACATCAACTACTGACCTAATCGATTTTGCACTTCAAAGGATTTCCAGAATTTTATATGCACAGAGAGAATATAAAGTCACCGTGCTCAACTCGTACTCGTTGTACATAAAAAAAATGTTATATGAGATCGAGATGTCTGTAGTTTAGAAGAATGTAGGCCATAGTAAAAAAGCAATCCAGTTTGAGTTGAAAGATGTTGTATGCATAGTTTAGAAAGAATTAGGAGGTTTTCCTTCACGAGTAATATGTCATCATACATATACACAATCTCAAATTACCTCTTCAACAGATTCCATTTAATTTATGTTGGATAAGTCACAGAGGAGAAGGATTTGTAACTTATAGTATTGATTGTGAGTTGTGACTTTGTGACAAGCTCCAATATATCCCAATCTCAAAAAACTCCACACTAGTCCACACTCACTTTTAGACACAAGAGATGCTTACAATCTTGATCTCACTATTTCACTATTGGCACTTTCAAGTTTCCAATAATAGCTTCAATGGTTTTTATGTATGATGAGTGAAAGTGTACGTAAGCACACTAACCACATTAGATTATATGAATTGTATTTAGAATTGCACGAATGACAAGTGATCAAATTTAATCCTCGGCTGAGTTTGATTTTAACAGGCTATTATTACCATCTGGTGCATTAAGAATATTTCTCAACAGTTTTACCTGAGATAAAATTAGGCATTGGATTTTATATTACTATCGTAAATTGTTGTAGAGGTCGTACAAAAACTATTCTGATTGCAAATTAAAACTCCTCAGTTGAATCTGTTCATTGCTTGTAGTAGGTGAACTTTATGAAAGATCCGAATTAGAATGCTTGTTTTGTAATTATAAGAGCGATTCTGCGGTTTTCGTTGTTAAAATAGCAAGATTTCTGGTAGATAGATATATTAAGGAACATAAATAGGAATGATTTGACAGACTAAATATTTACGAAACGGGAGATTAGGAAGGAGACACAGTTTTGGGATTTAAACTGACTTTAAACCTGTCGCTCTTTGCTCAAGTATGTTAATCTCAGGGTAGATGATGACATGAACATAATGTTGGTTTGGAGATCGACTGCAAGTGTTAAAGCTCTAGCTAAATATGCTATACAGTTTGTATAGTGTTGTGTATTTCTGAACGGATGTTGCATTCGGAATAGACTGATGGGCGATGTCCCTGATTGGAAGGTACGAGGAAAGCATATGGTACAGGTGCAAGTGGCTAAATCTCATCATTATAATCCCATTGAGGGGTATCACATCTTCGCATCTAATCTTATTCCTTTATGATTACTTTAACATACACAGAAGTAAATCTTTGAGCTTCTATCTTGCTTTCTCACGCCTACTACAGCACCACATATATACGTAATACGTATACATCTGATCCATTAATCTACTTCCACCCTCACTACTGTACTCGATTCATCCATTTATATGCCTCCATTTTGTACCCTTTGGGCATTATTAGGCAAAAACTCTGGTATTTGCAGAACGCATACAGAGTTTGATTTATTTTGAGACAAGTCCGAGATATTTATCATTATGTGCATATGTAGCCTTCTTAAAGTTTAAATTAATTTAGCTATTCATTAACACAAAAGTGCACGTCTAAAGGTCATCCTATGTTTAATGCACAATATGTAAATGATAATTATCTAAAAGTCTATCTGGAAATCATATCCTTGATAATCTTATTTTTAGTTTTTCATAGGCATATGGATTGCATAATACGGTGGTAGCAGGTCGTTACGTGCTTCATGGGCTTTTACCTACGACTGGAGCGTGATTCTGAACACGAATGAGTACTAAGCTAATTTCATAATATTTTCATCTTTTTATTCGTTGCTCTACATTCTAAATTCTAATTATTTCTGTCCATGGTCTCTTTGTAATTTACTGAGCAAATAATATATTGGATTTATTCCGCCTTGTGTTTAGTTAGAATACGGTTTTAAGTGAATGAAAACTTTCTATGCAATAGAAAAACAGAAGGTACGAGCACAAATACGACTATCGACCAACACTTATCTTGTGAGCATCTTTGGACTTTGGACAATGTTGAGTGAGACTGCCTAAAATGTTTTAGCCAGATTTGCTTTTACCCACACAACTAGCGTCTACATTCTTACAACTTACTACTACTAGGGACTGAGAAGTATTTAGGTATTCGTCTATGCAGCTCATGATATCGATCCATGACAAAGCAACCTTTGAATTTGATCTCACTAACCAGCCTTTTTTAAAATTAGAGTCCAGACTTGAGAAAGTCGTCTGAAATTCAGGTAATTCGGTTTCTTTACATTAGTCAGCATAATTGAGTGCTCTTAAAAGTGACACAAAATGAGATCCTGGACAATCTGATGGCTGCACACAATTAATAGAAAAGAGTACACTTACTTGCTTATGGTATGTCCGTCTTTGAGACTGAGATCTAACTTGTTCAGCAGATCTTAACCACCATCCATTAGACGCTCGGTCACCGGAGAAATCGTGACGCTTCCCTCGACGCTCCTGATCAGTAATACCGCCACTGTCTATGTAAAGATCAGTTCATGTATTAAGAATTTTTCGTACACACATGAGTGATTTGGACTGTAATTTGAAGATGATGAGCATCTGAAGAAGTTTGAACAAGCAACCACAGCGTGTGGTCGAAGAAGCCATGAATTCTTCAATAAGTTCTGTACAGCCTTCGCAACTTATGCAATTAAAATATGTAATGAGGTACTCTGTGCAAGGTTGCGTAGACTCACTTTGTGTTTAAAGGAACTTACACTCGCATCAAAGGATGATGTATATGAATTATTAACTGTAAAAAATAGTTTGAGTTTACGTCATAACTTTTACTTGTTGATCAATCACAATAAGAAAGTTTACGAGGAGATAAGGCAGGCAATTCAGGTAAGTGTGTATTATGGTAGAAGTTTATGAGACGACGATGGCGAGTTGCAGTCTGAATGCAGAATGAAAGTAAGGAGGGTGAAACTAAGGTGTGAGTAGTATAAAAGTTGACCTTTCCTGGTTTGCAGATGTATGGACATGTTTATGCATAAGGTGTATATTTGGAGGTGATAAATTGGTGCTGGGTGTCTGGGATTTGAGCATGCATAATAGTGATTTGATGTTGGACGGAGAGATTGAGTGATTAGGGAGACACATACCTTTGCCCCCCGACCAGAAGACGTGGGGCTGCGGGGCCTGAGAAGGCTGTTTGACAACCGTGGGGTGACTTATGGAAGTATCCGATCTCGATCCCACATACTCATGCCACTGAAAGGTACTGCGGTACTCTGAATGCAACTGAAATACGTTTACAAATGACACAGTTGGTAATTGAAAGTGAAATTGGGCTCAAGGGTAATATTAACATATATAGTTGACGGGGACTAATTTTGGTGGGAGCAAAACAAGCATACCGATTGCAGGGAGTATGGGTTTACCACAGAATTCGGCTGGAGAAGCTCTATAAGAAAGTATTTTATAGCAAAGCCGAATGGTGACAAACCTTTTCCACTGGCACAGATGGACAAGCGCGACACAAATTCCAAAAGGAACTAATCATTAGTATGAAATTTACTTTTACTTGTCAAAACTTTTCGTCGGATTAATTGAAGTCTTGTGACGAGCAGTCCTCCGGTTTACGCTGAGATTCCGCTTGCAAAATTTCTTTTACTCTGTCTGTCCGTCCGAGCAGTACAAATCGAAGAGAAAGGACAAGGGAGTGTGTGTTTTTCCAGCAAATAAACCCTGTAAAAAGGGACCACACTACTACAGTTCTCGGTGCATCTTCATATTACAGTCATTTCACGAGTTTGTGGAGAAATCCACGCCGACTCCGAGTTTTCACTTCAATGGAGACAGCAGACCTATCTCTCTCAATGCAGTTTGCGCCGAGGCATGCTCCTTCCTCACTAACCCTCCTTCCTCTCCGCTTTCTCCAGCATCTGCAGCCACCACCACCACTTGCTCCAGTTTTGGACCACACCTCTCTCAGATAAGGATTTATCCGTACTACCACTACTCTCATGAACTACTCTCACATTTTCTCAGTTTCCATGAATCAACGGAAGTAGAACATTAACTTGCCCCTCTGGAATTCACATTCAACTACTTTAAGATTTAGGTTATTAAACTATCTCAAGCGACCTTGATGCATTTCATGTTTTATACATGCACATGATGGCATAGTGTACAGCTACGATGCGTTATGCGGACGAAATTGTAACATTTATGATTATTCTACTTGTTTGATCCCAACTTCTTTATTTTCAACTAAAAATTAAATTTCTTATTGTAACACATAATATATAATTGGAATTAGTTACACGCAAATAAAGACTGACTTTTAGCTAAATAATAATCCTATCCTTAAAACCTAAAAACTCAACATTGCACGAATCTTCCAGCCAATTGACAAATTTTAAAAGAGAATATGCATTTCTTAAATGACGAAAGAACTCGTGCAATGCTGAGTTTCCAGGTCTTAGGCATAAGAAATACTATGCAGAAGCTACATATTAGATCATTGCATTGGTATGTTAAAATCTTGAATTAATCACAACTACAGTACTGTTAAATCACTGAAAGTTTTCGCGTTGGAAAATATTCCTGACAGCATGGAGAACATTTGCAACAATAAAATTAGGTTCTCGTAACTTTTCTTCCACAGGAAGAAAATCTCTAGGAGTATGATCCAGCAAACACTCCTCGCGATCGTGAGAATAAACTCCGGTCTACAAACATCATCATTTCATGTTAAAAAGTTAGGCTCAACTGACAATAGACATGAAATATACAACTTTTGTGTGTACATACTTCCACTAGTACGCTGAAACACTCTTCTGCTTCTTGGATCGATTCTTCAGGGTCGCCACCAAGAAGATGATAAATGTTACGAGCTCCCATAGCAGCAGAACGCTTAGCTGCAACAGCTCTAGATCTTGCCAGGTACTGATTGTACAGGTTGGAACCAAATATATCCGTGTTAATATTGTCACTGGAAGTACAAGTGAAAACAATGTAATCGAAATCATCCGAACTGATTAGAGACAGTGAATGATTTTTTTACCCTATGCAATAAATTCGTCTTATAGGCTCATTGATTCCTATATGTCTTGCATGGGTCACTAACATTCTTTCTGCATGGTAGTATGTAATCTCACTAGGTTTTCCGATTAGCGCAGTGTAAATTAGATCTTGACCAGTGATTTTCTTATACAAACTTTCCAAGCAAACTAAAAATGCTCCATGTCCAAATCTATCAACATCATCATAAGTAAGTTATGTGGGCGTTATCAATTGCAAAAATAATTTGTTTTTACTAACCGAGGCATCACTGCTTCTGCCATCCATTGCAGATCCATATTACAAGCTAAAATGGGTAGATGCGGTCTTGGGACTAACTTTGGTACATCGTTAGGATGACCAGAGCTCAGAAGTATATCAATAATGAGCTGCAAAGCTATTCACACGTAAAATATTGAGTCAAAAGATTCCACAAGACACTTAATGGAGAGTTTTAAAGTACAGAAACTTACATGTTTCCCACCTTATGGGCTCTCCAAACAAAACGATTGCTTCGATTCGCTTAAATTGATTTTCCAACGAAGAAGGCTATGCAGAAACCAGAAACGAAGTTAAATCACAAAGTATTCTAAATACTTAGATCGATTAAAACTAAACTATCTTAAATAGTTTACCGCTGAGACCCTCCGTTTATGGTCAACAGCATCCAAAACTGGAAACGCAGCTCGAACATCATCAATAGTAGCTATTTTAGTAAACCCCAAATTCTTAGCAATATCCACAGCAGGACCTTGACCAGATACTAGCACACGTTTATCATGAAAGCTTTTAAACAGTCGAAGAGGAGAATGAGCCATTACGACTTGGTCCTCATGTACCTATGAAATCAGCATCAACTTAAGATACATCCATTTTTTAAGCCGAAATAAAATTGCAACGTATCGTACATCAATTCCAAGCCACTCCGATAACTGCACTGCCTTATCGTGTCTCAACATATTTCCTCCATTTGTGACAAATACAGTTGGTACTTTGAATTGCCCTGTGCTGTCAACCAATCTGCTAAACGCATCCGGAGCAAACGGAAGTACTTTCCTTCCCCGAACAATAACTCCGTCGATATCGAACATCAATCCGAAGGTAGGATTCTGCATCTACAATACAATTAAAAGTAATTATTACAAAGTACTAAATCACTACATTTTAACACCTACACTTTAATACTATTCGTCCTTTGTATAATAACAGCTTACCTTTCTAGACGAAGTAGAGAAATTTGACCGGCTGGTAAGAAACACTCCCAAAGTTTTTCCGAGCATCTTGGAATCTAGCAACTGATCAGCCACTCCTTTTTGAAGAGTCTTTATTTGACGACAATACTGAAGAACCATTTTGCAGAATATATTAATAAGGAACCTGCCTTTAATAAATTATAAGTAGATATTAATTCCTCTCGTGTGTGATAAGAGTGAAGGGTTATTACTGCACAGCTGTAAATGTAAATCGCAAATCCTCACGTGTGTACAACTTGAACTCAGGTGGAATGATGATAATTATTGATAAGTGTGATAACAATATGATGCCGTGACTAACGTAGGTTTACGGAGGTTGGGGTAGGTCAACGTGTATATGAGCACGAGTGGATGGCGTGACTTGCGGTTTATCAGAGCTGCGACAACGATGGGACGGTTATGTGTAAAGCTACAGGTAGACTAGAAAATTACGATGAGCGTTGTTGTTATTCTATAAAAGAAGCGTTTGAAACTTAACAAAACGCACCACCTGATCGATCACCCGTTAGCCTGCCAGAGGGTCGGGATGGGCTCTGAAATTTCCGCGCCAGAAGTCAGTACCTTTGGGGCAACCCAAGAAATTCGACCTCTCATTCGAGTCTCAAGGAAGCGATGCTCGCAATGCTACGTGGCAATGCTATAAAGTAGCGATGTCAATTTGCCCCAATACGGCAAAATCGATCACTCGCCACTCGCGAATCTCTTCGATGCTGTTGTAAATCATAAATCAATATTAATGGAAGCAAATTCGCATTTGCTAAATAGCCACGAGAGTACGTCCTCTCTTAATATAACCTGCCAATAATTGGGTATGGATTTGCAAGTAGAGCGAGCCATTATGCATATAAATATGCGAGTGCTTGCTGCGGACTTGTGACGACTTGCTCGGAATTCTAGACTTTTCGTCTTGACTCGCAATGCTTTATGCTCCGTATGATTTTTAATGTCTCAGTCAGAAGGTGATTATTACTTGAATTAGCATTAACAGTCAATAATTGCTTTTATAGTCCTCACATTCAAATACAAATAACGTGAAGTTAACAATATCAAACTTTCGATTTGAGACTACAGAATTGATTTTGACCATGACCATTCAATAAATCATATCATTGCCAATGTCCAACTCGTCGACCTTTTCTCCTGCTGAAAAAGAGCTGTGTGCCACTTATAATATTGCTTACGCTTATAGTGCTTACGTCTTTAAAAGGATTTAAGGATTTCAAGAGATTTCCACATATAGTAATCGTAATGCAGTCATGCCAGAAGTCTGTATAGTGCCGAATATTCTTTGACTGAATCAGATAAAACTTGTGAATCTGCATTTCAAATGCATAAATGCAAATAAAACTAATGACAGATCTAGGGCAGAAAGGGGAAGTAAGCGGAGAAGATAACTGGGAAGACTTTTATGTACGTCCTGGTCTTAACATGAAGAAACCATCAATAGAGGAGCAAGTAACGAAATCTGTAACGGATTAAAAGTGACAGTCAGCAGTTTTGGTTGTGATAAAAGCAGTTTGAATCAGAAATTTGAATGCTAAAAAATCAACGAAACCTTAACTGTAACGACAAAGACGCACATATTATATATATATACAGGAACATATGCATGCATCATTTCCTCGTTTGTGTTTAAAATATAACAAAGACTGGATTAGTGTATTTTTAATGTGAGATTCGATTGTCATGATTCCAAGAAAGTACGAAAAGATAAGATCACTGAATTGAAAGGAAGCCCGATGCGTTCGCCGTTTAGCGCAGAATACAATCTGGCAAGTATTGTAAATCGCCTAAACCTTGATGAAATTTTATTTTAGACATCACAAATCGCAAGGGAAGAAGTAACTGTGAAGTAGCAAATCTGAATGTACCCGAGACAAGAGCTCCGTAACTATATCTGCTTTAAGAAGTTTTGCGTTGTACTCAATGTCTCCAAACATAACTGGTAACTGATTTCACTTGGAAATCAAGATCAGTTTCGGCGATTATGATGTAACCAGTAAGGACGGGTGTGACATGATGAGCCACAGAACTTCATATAGAACTATTTCTTTGTAGCCTACGCAGTTGAGTTATTTGATTTCAATGCACATATTCAAGTAGAGAAACTGAGGAGCAAAATGTGCATCTTCCATGTAAAAGTGAGATTATCGTGGAAAAGAAAAAAGTGTCGTGAATTATATGTGTTTGAGAGAGTCTATGTCCGCATTGAATGTGTGTAGTAATATCACACCGTAGAAAAATTAACCCTTGAGCTTCGCACTACGAAAAGTCACATTACATAAACTGCTTTCTCGGTATAACAAAATAGAATGAAGCTTTCTTTTAACGCAGTGTAGAGTACGGAGAAGAGCTTAATTTTAGACATTTTGCAGCAGATTGGCAAAGCATTGGAAGTGCTTGCAATTTTTTTATACTGTCTCTACCAGTAAATTCGTATATATAGCCCATGTTCATAGTTTAAGACTGTCTTCAATACGTGGATAAGGCAGGCATAGTCGTGGCAGGTATTCGGACTCCCATTATTTCTGTCGCTGGGCCAAAAAAGTGATTAAAAAAGGCAGCTTCAACTGTTGCTGAGGCCCCATTTGGCTTTTGGGCAGCGCCGGAGCGTTGCAGTTTCAAATCAGTGATTCAATACCTTCTCTTCTGTGAACGTGGTTCAGTGTCTTTCTCTCCGGAGGATTGGATTTCCGGATTCATTTGTTGGTAAGACAATCTTTCGATTTCCGGCCACTCTCTCTCAAACAATAGAGATGAAATTTCACCCTATTCCACTTTTCACACTTGACTAGAAAAGGTTGGAATGCATGCTCTCTTGTGTATTAAATTATTGCACTACTTAAACATTCGACCATATCCGTAGAATCATGGAAAAATTCCTTTGATGAAATACTTAAGATGGAATGAACATTCCTCTGAGATACCTCTGGAATTCTCTTGAGTTGAGGCTAAAAGCTTTTCTTCGGTCGGGTCACAATGTACAACAATTTATTCTCTGTATTCCGTCATAACTCGTGATTCTTCTTTCTTATTCTCTTTATTTGGCTCTACGAGTCTTGGAAAAACCGACTTACGTGTATAGCCCAAATATATGGTAATAGATCTTCTTATATTTTTGAGTTTATGACAACCCTGGGCTGGGTCTTCTTATGCTGGTTGCTCGAAAGAATTCATGATTTGTCGGTCTTTGCATAAAACACTAGAATGTAGAATATCCTCCTCACATAGTATACACACATGCATGGCATCCACCCATCAACGACAATGTAGTGTAAAGGTGAAGGTAGTAGGAGTAAATATAAACGGAGAAATAAAATTCTGGCATGAGAAATCGAGGAGAGAAATATTTTATTAATAGAAACCTAAGTTCATATATAGAGCAAGGCTAGTGGGACCATCATCATCATCATCATCATGTCTAAAGAGTGTTACACAATCTTGAGACTCGCAAAATAAGTCTTCTTCTTCATCTTCACAAACACCACCACCACCACCACCACCCTTACCAGTACTACATATTACACTACATATCCCCATCATCATCATCATCACCACTTGCATACTTTCCTTTGCCAAGAAAACAACTGCAAATTTGGCTCAGTAATTAGCATGCTCTTCTGGAAGTGTATCAAGGATCTTATAACTCTCTTCAGCAAAAGCACTACTCTTCCATCCATAGTACTTCCCCTAGGTCCCCTGGTACTTTTAGTACTTTAAAGACTTACCAACTTACCTTTAAGTCCCTATTATGATGCTCCTGCTGCGACTGCAATGATGATGATGCTGCCGATGCTGCAGTGTAAATTCATGAAAAAGACGCTTGAGGACACAAAGTGGGTTTACAATGATCGCGCGTTGGGCGGCTGAGGGCCAATGGGTGAGCTCCACATTAAGTCCAGTGAGGAGAGGCATGGACGATGATGATGAGAAACCCGTCGTCACGGCACAAGTCACCCACAATTAAAGCAGACACAGGAGAGAAGAATATTTACGGGATTCCGTCGTCCCACACCTTCCTTCCTTATTGCGAACTGCGAACACTGTTGTTAACTTATCTTGTTCGTTAACTGGAGAGCCCGAACTACTACTGTTCCTGTTGCGTTGCTGTACCTGCTGCGAATATATATATATATAATTCTGTAATTCTTCATTACTACTACTACTACTACTGCAGGAATACTCGCGAACTGCGAAGAACAAAAGTCATTTATATTTAGCACCACCAAGTTATAATCGGTGATACTGTGTGAAAACTCTACGTACGTAGGTTATCACATCATCATCACAGATAGAAGTGTGTTATATAGTTATTAATTTGTCCAGACAGTGTTCTTTTTTTGTAAAAAATGATGAATTGTTCATAATACTTTGTTATAATAATCTTCGTTGCCGTCATTTGTCGTCGTCGTCGTCATCGGTATTGTCGTCGTCGTCGTACGGTGAGAATTTGCCACATGAGATTTTCAAAGTTCCTCTCTTATTATTAACCAAATGAACCTGTTCTTATATTTCTCTTCTCTTTTAGACGAGTCATTCTCGGTACTCTTCTTCGTACTTAATACCTTATACTCAAGTACATTGTACGTGTCACGATTTATAGTTCAATGTTCTAGATCTGATTTCCCTTGATATTTGTACCCAGGTGTGCTGATGTTAGTTAGTACCTTTTTACTTTTTACGGTGAAAGTATAGAAAAATGTCGTTTCGTTAGGTAGTAGTCTCGTGGCGAGTGCGTACAACAAGATTTTATGTCTTCAGTTTAAAAGTATTCTTTAGAGTGTACTCTTGTGTAGTTGAAAATTTTCAAAGTATCATAATCGATATCATCGAACGAATAAAATCGAAACGCAATATAGTTGAGAGTTTGAGAGGGGATCGAAATCGGATAAGAAGGGAGAAAAGCTAACAATAAGTGGAGAAAATTGGAGATTTGATTTTGCATTTTTATTGATGGTGGTTGGTGGTGGTGCGGGCAAAGTATATAGGAGCAGGAAAAGTAAGATTTTGTTTCTTCATATGGTTATTTTTTGCTTGAGTTAATTTGGTATACTGTACATACATTTATAATTAGTTTTAAGAAGGTCCACGTTCATGGGGGCTTTTCATTTGCATTCGTATTATAATTATGAGGAATAGTTTAAGTTAGTCGTTGTGGTGGTTAAGTGGATAATCGTTAACGTCATTCGTTTTATGACGTGAATGAGCCTCGCGCAGTTATTATTATATTGGAGGGGATGGTTTATGGTTAATTTAATTATGCGGTTCGCTAGGGCCACAGTTTTGTTAGTTCTTTGTAATAATTTGTGTTGGGATGAACATGATGTTTGCATGTGCTAAAAGTTGGAGCGTAGCTTGAGTAAACTTTTATGTATACTCATCTGGATCAACTTTGTGGGCTTGTCAATTTGATTGTCAAATTCATTATAGAAAATTTATTGAGTGCCGAGTCAATAGTGTATATGTATGTGTATGTGAGCGAATGGGTGGGTAAGTCAATAAAGGAAGAAACATTGTTTAATTGCAAGAATTTGTCTCGGAGAGTTGTACGTGTTATCTCACGGGTATAAGCAGCACAGCTTTGCAACACGTGTACTGACATGTGCATTGAGTAGTTAAACTTGAGATTGGTTTTGGAAGGGAATTTTATTACTAATTTGTAGGAATAGTAATTCCTTCTATATAATGCTGGCTGTTAGGTGCATATGTGTAGTCGAACTGTGAACTGTTTATGAGGGTTGTTGATCCTAGGGGGTTTAAAGTTTAAATGTTTAAAAGAGTACTTGTATTAAAATTGTGTGTTGTTTGTGCATTGGGAATTGTGAGTTAGTACTCAAGACATAAAGATTTTAGAGATACTTATGTAACATTTATGAGGATGGTGTTTTAAAACAAGTTTTTAATTTTACAGATCTTGCCATTTGGAGAGGATCAACAATTTGAATTTTTGTGTAAAGACTAAGTAAAAGCGCAAGAGTCATGGAGGACGGCCACGCAAAGACGTGGGAGGAGGTTGTGAATTACTTTGGGACTGACCCAGAGCGCGGTCTCACCCAAGACCAAGTCAAGAGGCACCAGGAGAAATACGGACCTAACGGTATGTTGGCGATAATTATTTAATCTTGGTGACCCTTTCCTTTATGGATCATGTGCAAAAAATTAACTTGGTCTTGATCTTTTTGGAGACATGGTTGTACCATATAGCAAGAAGATTCGATGTATTGTGAAGAAATTAAGTCTCATCCTAAAAATTGAATACAATCTATCGCATATACCACGCTAAAACGAAAATTAGTCACTAACGTGAAGTTGCGTAAGCTTTAATAAGATCTACATAAATGTGAGGAAAATGACATTTTTAACTACTATCGTATTCAAGGGCATAGTCTATGTCGTTGGCGTGGTGTTGCGATAAAATTAATATTCTATGGTATTTTTTAAAATGTAAAATGTTTCTATATGGAGGATAGACAAAGGAAATTGGAGTGCACACGGTACGGAATCGTTTTGTGGATGCGTTAAACAAGTAGCTTGTTGTGCTGATACTAAATTTAACTTGGGATTTCAGGGCACAAGGCTGTTCGGCATGTTTTTGCATCCAATCTGCGTATGTATTAAAGTGAAAGAGCCTCTGAATCCTTACGTTCGATTGACATAAATTCTTTGCCAAGAAACAGCTAAGCAAGACGTAGTGGCCAGTTTTATTTTTAAATATGAGAAAGTAGATGTAGATTATCATGCTCTCGTCGTATGATTCAATCAGCCTTTCTATCAGTCACAGCATGGACATGACTATTTATGAAGAAAAGACTGGAAATAATTTTTCCAAAGTTTAGATTTAACTTTGTTTGTAGGAACATACTTTGAAAGTCAAATTCTCCACAGTATTTGATGTTATTATTTCCAATGTTTGTTTGAAAGGTTAACCTAAAAATTTAGATTAATAACTCGAGATGAATATATGTAAAGAACATCCGTGGTATATAAAGATCAAGACCTTGCATCTATAAAATGCTGCATAAAATCGTATGATTGCTAATAAAACGTTTTGTTTTTTCAGAGCTCCCCGTTGAGGAAGGAAAGTCTTTATGGCAGTTAGTTTTAGAACAGTTCGATGATCTTTTAGTTAAGATTCTTCTTCTTGCTGCTATCATCTCTTTCGTAAGTAATTACTTGCCATATTCTCGTCGGATTGATTAATATAAATTAAATTTTACTCTTAAAATTTTCTGTCTACAGGTTTTGGCCTGCTTTGAAGATCATGGTGAAGGAGCTGAAGGTATTACAGCATTCGTCGAGCCATTCGTCATTTTGCTCATTTTGATTGCCAACGCTATCGTCGGTGTGTGGCAGGTATGTTTGTCGGTTTGAAATACATTCTAGTCGTCAAACTTTTAACAACTCGTATTGTTGTAGGAGAGAAACGCTGAAAGCGCAATCGAAGCCTTAAAAGAATATGAACCTGAAATGGGTAAAGTCATCCGAGGTGATAAGGCTGGAGTTCAGAAGGTCCGAGCTCGAGAGATTGTGCCTGGTGATTTGGTTGAAATTTCAGGTAAGTAGTGCAAAATTAAATGAATAAAAGTCTTAGTCTTAGTCTTAGGCTTATTTACCTAGATAATTAATTATTTGTTTATTTTAATAGTTGGAGATAAGATTCCAGCTGATATTCGAATCACGAAGATTCTATCTACTACCCTTCGTATCGATCAATCTATCTTGACTGGAGAATCCGTGTCTGTCATCAAGCACAACGAGCCTGTTCCTGATCCCCGAGCTGTCAACCAGGACAAGAAGAACATTCTGTTCAGTGGTACTAATGTTGCTGCTGGAAAAGCTCGAGGTGTTGTGGTTGGTACTGGACTGAATACTGCTATCGGCAAAATCCGAACTGAAATGTGTGAAACCGAGGAGATTAAGACCCCTCTTCAACAGAAACTCGACGAATTCGGTGAACAACTGTCCAAAGTAAATCTACTGAAAGTCTTCTTATAGTATTATTAATGTAATTGTACTGTAATGAAATGTTGTATCAACTAACATATGTCTCGTTACGATAGGTCATTTCCATCATCTGCGTTGCTGTCTGGGCTATCAATATTGGTCATTTCAACGACCCTGCTCATGGTGGATCATGGATCAAGGGAGCCGTATATTACTTCAAGATCGCTGTTGCTCTTGCCGTCGCTGCCATTCCTGAGGGTTTGCCCGCTGTCATCACCACTTGCTTGGCTCTTGGAACTCGCCGAATGGCCCAGAAGAACGCTATTGTCAGGAGCTTGCCATCCGTAGAAACCTTGGGATGCACCTCTGTCATCTGCTCTGATAAGACCGGAACCCTCACCACCAATCAGATGTCTGTGAGCAGGATGTTCGTATTTGACAAAATCGAAGGAAATGATATCACCACCCACGAATTCGAAATTACTGGATCCACCTACGAACCCATCGGTGAAGTTTTCTTGCGCGGACAGAAAGTTAAATCTGCTGATTACGAAGCCCTCCAGGAAATCGGAACCATTTGCATCATGTGCAACGACTCAGCTATTGACTTCAACGAAGTAATTAGCTTAACTTTCAAATCTTTCTAAAGCTTGAATTGAGTGAGTTTCGTAAATAGATTTCAATGTTGTTATGTTTGATTGCGTTTTAGTTCAAGCAAGTGTTTGAGAAGGTCGGAGAAGCCACTGAGACTGCACTTATTGTCCTTGCTGAGAAAATGAACCCATTCAGTGTTGGAAAGACTGGATTGGACCGACGTGGTGCCGCCATTGCTGTCCGACAAGACATGGAGACTAAATGGAAGAAGGTGGGTTGGGTCAATCTAACGCCGTATACTTTGTTAGAGTTGAGTTATTTATTAATGTATTGCATCGTTTGAATAGGAATTCACTTTGGAGTTCTCCCGAGACAGGAAGTCTATGTCATCATACTGTGTTCCATTGAAGCCCACTCGAATTGGAAATGGACCCAAGATGTTCATCAAGGGTGCACCAGAAGGAGTTTTGGACAGGTGCACGCACGTCCGAGTTGGATCCAATAAGGTCCCAATGACCAAGACCATCATGGCCAAGATTTTGGAACTTACCAAGCTTTACGGAACTGGCCGAGACACTCTTCGTTGCTTGGCTCTGGCTACCATTGATAACCCACCTAAACCAGAAGATATGGACCTCGCCGACTCTACCAAGTTCCACCAATATGAAGTTAACATGACCTTTGTCGGTGTTGTTGGTATGTTGGATCCCCCACGGAAAGAAGTTTTCGATTCTATCGTTCGATGCCGACAAGCTGGTATTCGAGTCATTGTCATTACTGGAGACAACAAGGTATTTTTAGAAATATTACAATATTAGTTCTAAATATAACTTAAGTCGTATTTTTTTAGCTTACCGCTGAAGCTATCTGCAGACGTATTGGTGTTTTCGGAGAAGATGAAGATACTACTAACATGTCTTACTCTGGCCGAGAATTTGATGATCTCCCAGTTGCTGAGCAAAGAGCTGCCTGTGCCCGATCCCGATTGTTCTCCCGAGTCGAACCTTCTCACAAGTCCAAGATTGTTGAATATTTGCAATCCATGAATGAAATCTCTGCTATGACTGGTGATGGTGTCAATGATGCTCCTGCTTTGAAGAAAGCTGAAATCGGAATTGCTATGGGATCTGGAACTGCTGTCGCTAAATCTGCTGCTGAGATGGTCTTGGCTGACGACAACTTCAGCACAATCGTCGCTGCTGTGGAAGAGGGTCGTGCTATTTACAACAACATGAAGCAGTTTATCCGATACTTGATTTCCTCCAACATTGGTGAAGTTGTTTCCATCTTCTTGACTGCTGCTTTGGGTCTCCCAGAAGCTTTGATTCCTGTCCAACTCTTGTGGGTCAACTTGGTCACTGACGGTCTCCCAGCTACCGCTCTTGGTTTCAATCCACCCGATCTTGACATCATGAACAAGGCAAATTAATACAATCTTTTCGACAACTGACTGGAAGGAGTAATTATAATTGATTGCGCTTGCTAAATAGGCTCCCCGAAAGGCTGACGAGAGCTTGATCTCTGGATGGTTGTTCTTCCGATACATGGCCATTGGTGGATATGTCGGTGCTGGAACCGTTGGAGCTGCTACCTGGTGGTTCATGATGTACTCTGGAGGACCACAGCTTTCTTACTACCAATTGGTGAGTATGCTATATATGAAATATGGAATATTTATTCTTACTAGCTAGTTGGCTGGTGGCTGGTTGGTTAAGTTAGTTAGTATAATTATCTCTATCAACCATTAATTTAAATTATAATTCGATAGACTCATCACTTGCAATGCACTCCGGACAGCGATATCTTCAAGGGAGTCGATTGCCACATTTTCCATGATCCTCACCCAATGACTATGGCATTGTCCGTCCTTGTCAGCATTGAGATGTTGAACGCCATGAACAGCTTGTCTGAAAATCAGTCTCTCATCATGATGCCCCCATGGATCAACATGTTCTTGGTTGCTGCCATGGCCTTGTCTATGACTCTCCACTTCGTCATTCTCCACGTCGAAATCTTATCGGTAATTAAACTGGAAATATTCACATACATTTTGTCGAATGTAGTTTATTATGATGAATCAATATAACTCAATACTATAACGGACAAAAATGTTTTATCGAACTTTGCAGCAAGTGTTCCAGGTCACTCCATTGAATCTTGAAGAATGGCTGGCGGTAATTAAGATCTCGGTACCAGTCGTTCTCATTGATGAAACCCTCAAATTCATCGCCCGAAAATACATTGAAGGTCAGCGCAAATATTTTCATTGTCAGTGGATAGTCCTGATGTGGGCAGTGTATTTTGGGTTGTTAAAAGTGATTCCGTTATAACAAGTGCTATTAACTAAATACCAGTATGTTTAAATTACTACTGTGCGTGTGTGTGAAACTTGTGCTGGGAATTAACTATTGTCAAATTGTGAATTGTAACCATTCTATAGCAAAAAGCTATGCACAGTATACAATTAGATAACCGTCAATTTAGAAAGAACGTGAGTATCTTACTGTAGTTTTAGCACTTTCTAAATCTCAAAATCTTAGTCTCAGTAGTCCTCCAGGTTTACACAAACAAAAATTGTGCATTTTTACACTTTAATTTTAAAGCAAGCGTCATTCCGTTTGGTATTATTGTGATAACATGACGTGTACTAAACTTATTTTATTCTGAGCGAGGATTGTTTATCCTAACATTTGTATTCAATGAAATCCAATATTTTCCCATTAACGTATGATTAACTGTCTAACTGTAACAATTAACATCGTAGTTTACAATGCTGTTGAAGCGTTTTTCACTCGAATTTCCTCCGGCGTATCCCAGTCCTACGTTATTTGCATCGAAGTGGGAAAGCAGCTTAATACCATTTTACAGATCTGTCTGTCGAATTGTGCTATCGATTCTCATTATAATGTGTGTTTTCTACCGTACCTGTGTGTGATGTTGAGGCATATATTCGCGTGCGTACGTCAGTATTTTCTGCGTTAGAAACTCAATAACTGTTCCATAGCTCTGTCAGGTCTCATACGGTTTGTTAGCTGAGAGCCATGATCGCACGATTTACTCCTATACTTTTGTAAATATATGAAATTCCTAAATTGAATACTTTAGCTTCATGAAATGTCAGGATTGTTTGCCATAATGGAAAAAATGCTCCGAATTAGTTAGTAATGTTACTGTAGTTAGACAACTTTAGTAGGTCATAGAGATGGATGGTCTGGAGGGTTGGTAAACAAGTAACCGAAGTAGGCGAACAATTTGAAGTAAGTCGACTGTTCAGAACTTTAGACTTCAAACTTTCTCGTCAATGTAGAGTAAGGAATTTCGGAGCAATCGAATGAATGCGTTAAAAATCTATTAGAAACACAAACACTTAGATTTAGGTTAGATTTTATGAAAGTTTATGTAGTCAAACGATGTCTGAATCTGTCAGGATGTGTGCATAATGGCGAAAATAGTTGTCAAATATCATATTTGGAGTTTAAAAATCTTGAAATTCTCAAGCTGGTCTTATGATATATTCTTAATCATATAAACATCTAAAATATCTTAAATGTACAAACAACGTGAAGCTTTAAGGTGTCGTTAAACTTAATGTTTCAAGGCATAGACCCTCGACAACTATCTACTCTACAAAACGTACAGTGATTTTTAAAAATGATATAGTTGTTTTAAGTCCTTGCATGATATTCGCTCCCATTATAAATAATACTGCTTTGTTGTGCAATAGCACTTAATTTTGTACTTACGAAGTGTGGTAAGTCCCTGAAATCAGATAAAAACTTGAAATTATTCATCTGAGTAACTTTTAGACAAAAAACAGCTTACAAAAAAGCTGATAATTTCAACTGGTGGTGTGGTAAGTTTATTTTACTAGTAATTTAAAATGTAAGTTAATGGATTGTTCTAATAATTTTGAAATTTGTAATACAACTGTAATATCATGAACACTGATTGAAACACGAGTAAATTTGAGTCATACATACATTTATATACAACACGAAGCCTGGATTTGTAGTTTATTTATAGAACAGAACACTCTTAGTTCCTGGATACTCTGAGCTCAGAGTGAGCTTATAGTACTTACAGATCACAATTAAACAGTGATTTAGTTTCGGCTTTGACTAACTGTCCTGTCCTTTCTCGATTTCGCTGTGAAGTTGTGTTTGATCGTTTCGGAGTGGTTTGTCCCTTTGTCATCTACTGTCATGTCCTGATGTCTCAACTTATCAAGCTAAGCCAGCTATTTAAAACAAAAAGTTGATAAATGAATTGGATGGAAATTTCTTCAACTGTTTGTCACCTTTTCTAGCACCCGGTGCGGCCAAGTGAGATAATCGGACGTTAATTCTCAAAACATCCCTGTTCACCTGAAACCCCATTGCACTGTTTAAGTATGAACCCTTTGGATGATGCCAGTGTTTTTTACCCTTTTCTCCCTAGAACTCCAAAAGATAGCCAATCTCTCCCGAGTGATATAGTTTTATAGTTTGCTAGAAGAGATTAGATAACAACTTTACTAGGAAACCTCAGTAATATATATTTTTTATGATGTTGTAGTTCCTAGCTCTGCTGAATCCAGATTGAGGATGTAAACTGTGAAGTAATTGGCGAAAAATTAAGCGGAATCCTCTTATCCCACAAAAAGTCAAAAACGCAATTATCTCCGCAATGCACCAAAGCTAGATATTATTAGGTAGCCGTAATGCTGAGAAATTATATTTTTAGCAGTAAAATGGAAGCTCTGGACATTTGTCTCTTCTGTACCAAGCCATGATGATATCATATTGCAACTGTTTTAAAAATACAACGAATATCACCTCAATTAAAGATCAAATTTTGACAATGATTTTTAATAAACTTCATGCGGTGTGTTATGACCTTTTCCATCAATGAATGAAATATCATCTCAAGTCTGTTCGTGCTGTACATTACATATACATAAATATCGTTAAATCGTCTCTATATTATACACTATAGAATACTACTATACACTAGAATCATTCGTTATCTTTTAAGTTGGTGCTAGTTTACCTATTTTTGTCCACCTAAAGAGTAATAAATTTGTCTACCGGGATTAGAAGTGTTTAGTCCACGAGGCAGGCTCTATATACTTAATTAATTACTCTTTATAAGAAACCCTCGTTTTTCTTGTTGGACACGTCTAAATTTTACCAACCTACCTACTAATAATTATGATTACACAAAAGTAGTTCCAAGTTTTGTATAAATATCAGTATGAAATCAGAGCTGTGTATAAAAGACAGTGAAAATACACTTTCAACTTTGGTTTTACATCTCTCTCTTCCAATCATCGTAATATTAGTAAAAGCATTCTTCTGCTGATCTGCAATCACTCGCCCCAGCCTTCACCTGCATCATTGCATACTCCATTAGCATCCCTCTAAACTACTACCTCAATTCGAACTCACTTATCAACATGCTGGTCAACATTCGGTCATTTCGGAGTATCATACTTCACAGACGTGTCATCTCCGTCTTTTGATGAACAAGGAACGGAAGCAGAGTTGCTGGTGGTGGAACTTGGAGCAGTTGTGGGACGGCATCTCGTGCCAGTCGTGTTGAGATTCCCAAGACGAACTCCCAAATACAAAACACGGAATAAACCAAAGGAGCCTCAGCCAAGGAAGTCAGCCAGCAACGTGAACCCATCGGACTGTGTTTATCTTTTGCACCTCTTCTGCTCTCCTGCACGCACATTCACGAGACTTCCAGCTCTACAGTAGCAATCTCTCCTGTCGTTTGTGTTATTGAATGGGAGAGTTTGATTTCACAACTCAATTACCTTAATTGCATTAATCGCTACTTACCAAACCTTCGTGTGACAACAGAGAGTTCGATTCTTGTGGTAAAGCATAAAGTGGGAAAGAAATATTCTGCAGTGTATGTAAAAGTAAAATCGGGAAAGTACGTAATCTGTTTCGACTCTCGCTATCTTCTTGCAGCATACACGAGGCTACGATTGTTATCAGGTATTTTTCAGTGATTTGATTACTGTTATTGTTAAGTGGCTAAAATAAATGGCTGAGCTGACAATTCATGGATGTGCATATGTTTTAGCATCTGAAGATTTAGGATGGAAGATAATCAGGAAAAAGAAGTTCCTGCTGAGGGAATGTCGAAGCCTAAGGCAGATCCTGATGACATTTTCGGTCAAATAGGAGAAGATAATGTTACTGGAGTTCACAATATTTTGCGAAAGAACAAAGAGGTGGTGAATTCCTATGATGACCATGGAATGACTCCGCTGCAGCATGCTGCGTACAAGGGGAACAAAGAGCTTTGTCAAATTTTGTTGGATTATGTAAGCAAGGCGATATTTTAGTTTTAATATTCAAATGTAAGGTTTTATATCGGAGTAATGATGATTGATTAGGGCGCAGAAGTCAACGGAGGGAAGCATAACAATGGTTACTCAGCGTTGCATTTCGCAGCGTTGTCCGGAAACTCTTCTTTATGTCAGATGCTCTTACAGTACGGTGCAAATCCAGCTGCTATCAATTCTGTTAAGCGAACGGCAGCTCAAATGGCTGCGTTCGTTGGTAAGCTATGTTTTTAATTAACTCTACAACAGACATCCCACGTTTGTATTTATAAGTTTTTAATTTATAGGCAATCATCACTGTGTAGCTGCAATCAATAGCTTTGTAAATATTCAAGATGTAGAATACTTTTCAAAGCCTAGAGGAGTCGATCAAACTCCTCTGCTAGACCCATTGGCCGTTCGACCTGTGCATCAATTAGTCACACAGGTAGGATTGTCAAAGTTGTTGCATAATAGCTTTTGGATTGTTTCTGGATTTGGGAGCTGGTTACTGATAATATTATGCACTATTCTTCTCTAGGTAAACTTCCATCCTGTGCGAGTGGCTTTGACGGTGAAAAACAACCCTGTTCTTTTGAGCTACATGTCTGAAATTGCCAAAACTTTAGAGGAAATGAGTGATAGAGAAATGAAAAAGGTTGGCCTTCTTCTAATCAATCGTATCAACTGATGAAGTTGTGGCATTGACGGGTTTATAATTTCTAGGGAAGTGACTCTAGCGAGATAGTGGCGTTTAAACTTCATCTCATAAGCTTTATTTTAAAGACACTTCACAAGGAGACCAATGGGGAAGGGCGTCGAATTGACTCTATGATAGAAGTTTTACTAAAATCTGACCACCCTGAACGAGGAATCGGTGATATGCTTGACCGTGTATTACGTCAAGGTGTTCGAGAATTTAAATTCCGAGAGACTACAGTAATGCAACAGCTAGTCGCTAATTTGGCTCACACTCAGGTATTTACTGAATGCTTAAGTATCCTACAGTTTGCTCTCTCTAGAATGCTTTTGTCAAAGTTTTATGTCTCTATATTTTATGTGTCTATGTTGTTGTTATAAGTTTTATGTTTTTTGTGTTTTGTTTGATGTTTTATGTGTTTATGTTTCTAGGTGGGCGAAGAGCCTGGAGCTTGGTCCATCATTTGTACTGTTGTAAATGGACAAAAAGGTTTTAGAGACAACGACCCATGCGTTTCTTGCGGAGAGGAACGAGGAGCTAAAAAGTGTTCACGCTGTCATTATGATGCTTATTGTGATAAAGAATGTCAAAAAATTCATTGGTTTGCACATAAAAAATACTGTAAAAAGAAGGCTGCAGAGTACGCGAAACGAGAAAAAGAAAATGATTCTACCACATCGGCTGTTTGAGACTCGTCTTAATTTTACATGCCATCGATACATTCTTATCACACAATCCTAAAGTGACATTTGTATGTAGTTCTATAATAACCTAGCGTGACATTTTAAATGTCAGGCCAGATTCTTATGGAACGTTCCACTTAGGTTGGTGATGGTCTCTTGGTGGTTCAATCAGTTAAGTGATTTACCACCGTTTTGTATTTGAAGGCGCTTCTTCCTTCCAATATTGTCTCTTGATTAAAATTATACCGAAATAAAGATTGCAGTGGCATTTTGTTATCCTTTACACAAGATAATACGATTACGATATACTTATTATGATTTAGGAATGGAAATGCACAACAGATTTTAGTAATATTGAACATTAATCGGCATCTTCAAATTCATAGCAATTGACAATTGATACCACGACCCGTGAGATCATTTACAATTAAAAGTAGTGTCCAAGGTGTGTTACTGACAATGAGTGTAATAGAGCAGCAGAGAATTTGGCGGGAAGATTGCCGGTCAGATATTTTCTCTCTGACAAGTCACTCAAATCCAAAATATCCTCCAGCCCAGCAGTCTGGCCAAGCTCTGCTGATCTCATTCTCCGATTAGAAGCACTACTGGAAATTTTCGAAAAATATTCTGAATTCCTTCAAATTTGTTCGTAATAAATTGTACTAGTAAACGGTGGTAAGTGCAATTTTATTAAAAGGGTTCGTCCCTCTCATTTCAAGAACTCACTGTCGTTAAATCAACTACTATTCGAGACATTGTGACTTGTTGCTTCTGTATGTTCCAATTTAGTATTGTTCTAATTTACGGATTCATTGTTACAGTGGAACTCGTATTGGATCAAGATGGACGCAGATACAATGCTGTTGTGGATGTTCGTTTTGGCTGTGACTGCAGGCGTAGGCTTGGTGTCGCTCATGATATTTAAACCAAACCGTGAAACTGACGAGGAGCATAAGAACGGAAAAGGTTCGTCGTATGTGTTATATTGATTTACAACTATGCGTTACGGGATTTTCTAATTTGATCTCTCACTTTCAGAAGTGAAGATCAAGAAGAATGTTGGGAAAGAGAAAGATCAATCGAAAGGAAAGCAAAAGTTAGAAAAACGAAGGTCCAGTGACAGTGTATCCGAGACTCCTGAGGGGCACCATCCCTGGTTGCTAGCGATGTACAAAGGACACTCTTCAGCTGTTCTAAGCATTGACTGGAGTCCTAATGGAAAGTTCTTGGCTTCGTCTGCATTCGGTAAGTAGTGACATATGGGCATTAATACAAGAATAGTTAAAGGTGAGTCAAAGGAAATATGCGTTGTTTTTTAGACCGAACTGTACTCATTTGGGTGATTGATTTTTCAACCAAAAATCACAAAAACGTCCGTGTTAACGTTCCTTATGATTCTGCTCGATTCACGTCGTGGAGTCCGGACTCGAAAGCTTTTCTTGTAGCTAAACTTGGTGCAATGGACCTTGAAGTTTATAAACTTGGGAAAAAACCAGATGGTTCGCTTGGAAATATAACATCTGCTTTAATGTTCAAAAAAGTATGAAATGTTACATGAAATTCTAATTTTCCCGCACCGACATTTATAATATTTATAAAAGCTTTGTAATCATTGTTAATGTCTAGACTCACCAGGATGCTCTTGTGGGAGCAGGAATTGCTTGCAACGGAAGATTTATCATGAGTTGTTCAAAGGATGGAAAAATGGTTATTTGGGGAATCAAGGGAAATGAGCTTGAAACCCTTTCTGCAGTTTCTGGTGAGGCTTGCAGTGCTAAAGTTTCTCCCTGTGGACGTTACGTTGCAGCATGCGGAAGTAAAGCGGCTATTGTGGTGTATGAAATTATTTTCAACTCGGAATCAAACTATCGTGGATCTAAGGAATTTTGTAAACTGGATGGACATGATAGTTTAATTTACGATATGGCTTTCAACGCGGATTCTTCTAGAATAGTCACTGTTACTGAATCTGGAAAATGGCGATTATTCGATACAACAGGTGAAGCAGAATCATTTTGTTACCTTTTTATTTGGATCATTAAAGCAGTTTTTAATTGTTGCAGGCCAACGTGTTAATCTTATATGCCAAGGGAATATTACCAATTTCGAAGAAAATAAAAGCGACGACGCTATAGGTGCTAGTGTAGCGATGACTCCAGATGGAAGAGTAGTTGCAATTGCACACGATGACCAAATCTTCTTGTTCGTACCACAAATTGGAACACCAAATCCTATCTCCAAGAGTTGGATTATTCCTAATTGTAATTTTGACCTTATTCTACTCTATAACTCTATTTTAATATTTTTTAATCGAATGTGTTATTAAAAAATGTCGTTCTTTACTTAGCACGGGCTTCGACGGTCTCGTTCTCCCCAGATTCTAAGTACTTGGCCACATCAGGTGACAAAATAATTCGGATCTACCGCAACATCTGTGGATTCTATGCTAAAGCTCAAGATCTTGACAGTCAGTTGAAAGACTCTAACACAAGCGCTGCCCAGAAGAGTCGGCTTCAGAAAGAATTGAAAGAAACTATGGAACTTATCAAAAAACATGAAGCCAACAAAGCTGGAGTTTAAGAACTGAATGAAAACCCAATATCATGTCATTGTCGTACTCTAATCTAGGCACAGAATCAAAAGTGAACCTGTGTCTTTACCGACCATTAAAATTAAGAAGTGTCATCTTGCTTTAAAATCTCTTGTATAAAACATTACTGAATATTATATTCTTTTAAAAATTAACTTCTTGAAGATAGCAGAACTCTGAATGATAAAGTAAAAACTGTAAGCACAATGCACAATGTACTCTATAAGAGCTAAGTCTGTATTCATGAACGAAAGAATAATATCTTTACACATTATTATTTTAGCTTATCATCGCTTTTTTTCCATAGTCGGTGAAATGTCAAAATTTGAATTGGTCCGAACGAATAACTTCAGCTCTACGCACATAATAAACTCGATTGACGGTCTGGCATATTTTCACATGTTTCAAATTGCCCCAGTTGGATTGAGAACGTGGAAAATTCAAAAATATTCCATCCATGTGTTCCTGCAATCTTGGTTGGTTGCCGAGCTCGAGCTGTTGGTGTTGGTAGTAGTCGGTGTCGGTAGTTTTTGCAGTTTATTTGCACTGCATTGTCGAACAACAATTGGTAACTCAAGTTTTCTGCCACGTCAAGTTAAAAAGTACTAAAAAAGTTGATACGCCGATTGGCCTTGTCCAAGTACCGTACTTCTCTGGTTTTATTCATTCGTACTTGTTGAAGTCCTATTGGAAGTTTTATTGAGGTAAGTCTGCTGAATTATTACAGTGGCAAATTCTGACAAAAATTGCCGTGTCATCGCCTATATGAAGTTGTTGCTTGCATCAATTATCGTATCTTAATCAGTTGACTGAAACAGTTTACGCTTACGGTTATCAGTTATAAAAAAACAAATGTGTTCTGTTAGGTCAGGTTGAGGAGCAGTAGCTCAAGGAAGGAGGTGACGATGAAAGATAAGAAGGAGGACGAGGGAGAACCTGGAGCGACGAATGGGGCTGGCGATGCTACTGGTGCAACCGGCAAAGAGATACCTGTGATGTTTGAGTCTTTAATGAATGTCTTGGCTCTAAATAAAGATGTACTCAAGACGTGTGGGACTAAAACGTAAATTGATATACACTTGTAATAAAAAAAAAACTTGAGTTACTCAATGTGCAAAAGATTATGGTGTTTTTAGGTTGCTAAAACTCTTGGCTTCGTCGGTCTTGTACACTCAGAACCGGTATAAACGAGCAGAAGTGAGGACTTTCCTTAAATGCCTCCGAAATCCAAAGTATACTGCTGTCCAGCAAGCATTTTACAGCATTTTGTTGGAATCTATTTCACATAGAGAGTTGTATGTTTCAACGTAAGTTTGATAGTAATTCATTCGAATTAAAAGATAGCAACAGATTGCATGTTGAGTTGACATGTTTTTCAATTAAATTGTGTAGGTCGTCATCTAGCAAAACATCTTTGGAGCTGCTGAAATGGATTACGATTGTGGCAAATGGATCTCAGTCACTAAATTCCGAATTCGCGAACTTACTTGCACTCTTAAGCAGTCGCGTTCAAGGAAAAAGATTTGAGAGATCGGCTGAAAAGAAAGTGTTTGGATTATTTGCTTCACTTGAGCCGGCTGTGTTGACCTCGTTGGTTGAATCACTTGTAAATATTAACGGAGGCATAGTAGCTGTCAGCTTTTGCATTAAATTTCTCGACCAATCCAGCAAGTTGGAGGGTTACTTGGGGACAAATGGGTTTCCGTCAAAAGCACAGTTGTTGGACCTTTTCGGAAAGGAGTGTTTGATGACAAAAGTTTCTAAATCCTCATGGGTTCTTCAGAAAACCGCCCAGTATATGGTCGCTCGTATTGTTGACGTAAAAGCATTTGAAGACTCTCTTCTTCCTGTTGTAAAAAAGGCTATGCTGCGTTCTCCAGAAATTGCAATCGAAGGAGTTGGCTTTTGTCTTCAAGCAATGAAGTTCGACCTGAGTCCGTTTACTGGGCAGTTTAGTAAAATGCTCGGTCCCAATCTGCATTCCCAGGAAGAAAACACAAGAAACCACGCAGTTTTCGCGTCATTGGCTCTATCCTTACACGTAAAAATATGAAAGTTAAAGTATAATTAGTCTAAAGGATTTTTAACTCTTACTGGTGATATGTTTTGCTGCAGATCAACAATGTTGAAGCTTTCAAGGAGTTAATTGGATGGTACTTTGATCTATTCAACGGAAAAGAAGGAAAACTAACTGTTGCAGCACACAAAATAAATATTTTACATGTAAGTACTCCTGATGTATGAACTATTTCACTATTTCATCGATTTATATCCATTCAGCATGGTTTTAATGCTCATTTTGTTCTTTAGAGTATTGATAAAATCAAGACTGGCTGCGTATTAAATTTGGACCAACAGTCACTTACCAACGTTTCTAAATTTGTCATTGTCAAATGCGTCAAAATTTTGGAGACTGAAGGCAAGTTGTCCGCCAGTTGTTTTGTGGAGTTTTTTACTAATTTTCTACTTGGTATGTTATATTATTTTACAGTGCACGAGGGTACTCTTGTTGAAGTTATCGACTTGATATCTAGCTGGGGAGGTTTTCTTGACTCAGACTTTCCCCCAGAGCTTTCAAACTATTTGAAAAAAGTACTTCCCAACTCCAAAGGTGCTTTACGTACGTCTTTAGGCCGCCTTTTTTCGTCTATTTTTGGAACAGAAACAAGAGCAAAACCAGCTAAGGCGACTTTTAAAGACATCCTGATTCAGTCATTTGAAAGGAGCTATGCTCAGGTTACTCAGGTAGACAATACGAAATATTTTGTAGAAATTGTTTTTCATGTATTTGTATAATGAATTGTATTTTTGTTAAGATTCATGGACTTAGCGAGTGTTTCGCATTCGCAAGTGCCATTTTGCAAGGAGAAGCTCGAATTCCAGATGTGCTGAAATCAACAATTTGGGAAATGTATTCTCATGTTTCTGATAAATTCGTTCACAGTTGTAATCCTTGGACCTTAGACCACATTGCCTTAGTTTCTAGCCAAATACTAAGTATGCGTTTGGATGCTATACCAAACCAGTTGTGGAACGCCTTAGCATACGTGGTCACTACAAACAGCTATGAGGTTTGTCGTGTGTTTTCGCAGCGAAATTAATAGTTAATAATATATGATTTCTGCCATGTCTGACTAGGTGCGACTTCGATGTTTGAAAGTGTTCTCTGTCAGTGTCCTTAAAGTTCACTATCAGTCAATCATTGCCAGCATTAAAGTTGTTTTTGCTTCCGGTACCATATCCGTAAGTCAAAAACCTCAATAATGGCTTGTTTTCTTGTGTTAGTAATTCCCGTTTTATTTATTAGAATCATATAAAAGAAGAAATATTGAAGGGCTTATCCAGAACAGCCTCTGACTTGGATCAGATTGATAAAGAAATTCTGACTATGGATTTACTTTGGCCAACACACATGTGTACCACACCTGATCTATGGGTAGAGCTATCCCAAAATTTGAAAGTTGACCCTGGAAAGCTATTGAGCCAACGTGAAATGGAAGTTTATGAACAATTTGTTAACTGTTTTGATGGAACTGATCTGATGAAATCTATAATTAAAACTGTTGCCTTCGTTATGGGAGCTTCACTTGTTAACTACGCGGTTTCGCGCGTCAAACAGTAAGTTTTGAGACTTCTCTTTTTTAATAGATGTTTAATTCTGTTCAATTCTGTCCTGTTAATAGAAACGTCAACGATCCCGAAATTCTAAATGTTACTCGAGATGAATACTTCGTTTTTCGAACACCAGAAGGACAGTTATTTGATACTTCCGTCATTGACACGTACATTTTAAAATACTTGCTTCGCAAACACATTCTGTAACTTACTAATGACGATTATATTTAGGGCTGATGATTCAACTAAAAATATGAAACGTGAAAGCAGAGTTTATTCGTACAAGGAGCAATTAGAAGAAATCCAGCTTCGGAAAGAGCTCGAGGAGAAACGAAAAGCTTCTGGTAAACCAACGGTTTATAGTGCTAAGCAAAAGGAAGCTATTAAGTTGCAACTAACTAAAGAAGCAGTCATGCGTGAAAAAGTCTCGAAGGTATTTCATTTCTTGCATGTTCCTAAGTTTAAACGCATGCAAATTCAATTCACATTAAGGACTATACTTCATTGTCGTTGACGTGTTTATTCACATGCCTTTCAGCTTCACAAGTCAGTCAGTCTTGCCCTTGGTTTACTTGAAGCTTGCTTCGAAGGAAATCCAACTGTCTTTGGCTTGTTTATCAAAGACTTCATTCAACAACTTATTGAGATTATGAGAAGCCCTGTTTCAGCAGATGGTGCAGTTGAACTGTTTATCCGATTGGGAAAAAGCTACTTTTATCCTGAGTTCAGAGGTATGATAAAGCTAAGATAATCAAGAATCGTTGGTAAGAGTTGTTACAATAAACAACACGGTACATCAATGTTTTAGGAGTGACGGTCGCTCAAAGATCCTTAAAAATAATATCTCCTGCTTGTGACCTTCCGAAGGAATGGCAGGAGGAATCATTACTTTCTGGCTTATATCCTACCTGTGATTATTTATTGACGGTAAGAGAGTGATTTAGAAGTTTTTTCATTGTTTTATTTTTCAAAAATTAAATTAATTGATTTTCCTCAGGCAAGCAAAAATGCAATCGACGGAGCTTCCTTTTCATATTGTTTGCCAATGCTACGCGTGGTTGTCCAAAAGTACCCAAAAGATTCCCATCTTTTAACTTGTGTCCTAAATATCATTTTAAACGTTGTTAAAGACCCTACTAACACCTTGAAAAACAAAACATCCTTCATTCCAAGAAGTCAGATCATTCAGCTCTTGTACGGCGTAATAGGTACAGTGACCCGTGTACTGAATTTTCTGATATTTGAAATTTCTGTTTTGCCAGTTTTGATAGTTTAATCTAGTCTAATATGTTCCACTTTTTACAGGAACAAATGACGGATTAATTCAACAGGTATCCGTCGCTGCTATACTGGAAGCAACGAAATTAGTCACATCTGAGTCTACAGTTACCTTGTTAGAACCCAAAGAGATTGAACTTCATTTAGAAGCTTTAACAAGCCATTTAAAGATATGCCGAGAAACAGGACTGAAAGTATGCGGAGTTTATATGCTTGTCGCTGAGTTAAATCCTACGCACAGCTTATTGAATTTTCTTTTCGTTTGTAGAGTCTGAATCTTGTGGCTTCCATCTGGAAATCTGACGACAAAATTATTGCAAATGCTTTTGCTGCTAATGTTTACAGAGAAAGATTTGATTCTGCTTCCGAATTGTGTACAATCGCTCAAAACATATGGGATTCGGCCAAAATAGCTATGAATGAAAACTTGTACGGGGAAATATTTAGAGGTACTTTGTATTTCTCATGATGTTTGTTTGATTATTGTGACTTGACTTGATTCTGATGGCTAATTATGACTTACATTTCCATAGCTGTCACTCACCCTTGCGAGGAAGTAAGATCTTCCGCATCCAAAGCTTTAGCTGCATTTCTAAAGTCTAATCCTAGCAAAGTTGATTCTACAGTTCAAGACCTTATATCATCCTATAATGAATACAATATTCCCACCCCTCCTCTTATCGATAATCTTGGCAGAGTGATTCAAGAAGGTGTTGACAAATGGGAAGGGCGTTGTGGCGTTGGTTTAGCTATTCGTGAAATTGCACCGGAAATTTCTCCACAGACGGTATAAATCAATGAATAACTGCTATCATTGGTGCTTTGGACTAATCCATGAATACATTTAGGCGCGGACTTGTTTTGAGTGGTTGGTAACAACTACCTTATCGGATAGGAGTCAATCAGTTCACAATATTGTTCTCGAGGCAGCAGTGGAAATAGTTCAAGTTCATGGCACAGGTAGTATAATATATACTAGCAATAAGCAACTACTATGTAACTTCTGTAAATGTGCAACTTGGCTGAGAAAAATCTTCTGTCGTATAGAATGTCTCAATGATTTTATCTCAACTATCGAAACTAACCTTGACAAAGTTGGGAGTTCCGGCCAGTATGATAATGTACGTCAAGCTTGTGTTGTTTTGATGGGAAGCTTGGCTCGTCATTTGAGTCCCACTGATAGCCGAGTCAAATCAATTTTTGGAACCCTTATTGACACACTGTCTACCCCTTCTGAAAAGGTAGTCAGGTTTCAATATACTTAAAACCTTCTTTGTAGTGTTCGTAACGCTAGCGTTTTGACTTCTTGTTTTATTCCAGGTGCAAGAGTCTGTTGCACACTGTCTTCCAGCGTTGGTGCCCGCTATCAGTTCTGAATCTGCTAATATTTTGAAAAGGCTTTTGGATAAACTTATGGAGGCTGAAAACTTCGGCGAAAGGTTAGTTCATCAGTATTCTCGAAGTAGTCAATCCTCATAGCATGGACTTTAAAATTATTTTGTAGACGAGGAGCAGCATATGGAATCGCTGGAATGATAAAAGGCTTGGGCATACTTTCATTAAAGCAGCACGATATAATGAACATTCTAGCGACAGGAATGCAAAACAAGAAGAACTATCGTAATCGAGAAGGTACCAGTATTTAAAGTGTAATATTACAGTTAATTCAATACGTGTAGTAGCGTGTAATATCTTCATTGCTGGATATTTTAGGTGCTCTCATGGCTTTGGAACTCCTCTGTGAATTTCTTGGAAGATTGTTTGAGCCTTACATCGTGCACGTGTTACCGTATTTATTACAATGTCTGGGCGACTCCAACGTGTATGTATATCGTATTATATTTCAGTTGATATAAATTTAGACGTAAACAAAACTCTTCAAATAACGGTTAATACAACAGATACGTACGGGAAGCAACCGAAAATACAGCAAAACGTGTGATGAGCAGGCTATCTGGTCACGGAGTTAAACTTGTTCTGCCAGCTTTAATAGGTGCACTCAACGAAGATTCTTGGCGAACAAAATGTGGGTCTGTTGATCTTTTAGGGCGGATGGCTTATTGTGCTCCTAAACAACTTTCTGGCTGCTTACCTATGATTGTTCCTAGGTTGATCGAAGTAATTGAAACACAGGGTCTGAATTGATAGTAGGATAGAATTTGTTTCACTAAGAGTGTTCTTATAGGTTTTGGGTGACTCTCATGTAAAAGTGCAAGAAGCAGGTGCAAAAGCACTTGGTCTCATCGGTTCCGTGATTCAGAATCCTGAAATTCAATTTGTCGTACCTGTTCTACTTCAGGTTTGTTTTGAAAAGGTTAACTCTGTAGTTCCTCGTGAGTTATGTAATATTACTTGCAGGCTTTGCAAGATCCTGGGAAGAAGTCTTCATCTTGTCTTCAGTCGCTCTTAGCCACTCAATTTGTTCACTTTGTTGATCCCCCGTCATTAGCTTTAATAATGCCTGTTGTGCAAAGAGCGTTCCAAGACAGATCTATAGAAAACAGAAAGATGGCATGTCAAGTCATTGGAAACATGTATTCGTTGACTGATCACTCAGACCTAGCTCCCTACATGGAGAACGTTATGCCTGGTATCAAGCAGTCATTAGTTGACCCAGTCCCTGAGGTATTCACATTGTTTTAAAAGTGCTAATCCTTTGTCGACTCATAAGCCATAATACGTACGTGGGTTTAGGTTCGGGCAGTTGCGGCTAAAGCTCTTGGAGCTATGGCTAAGGGTATGGGAGACAAGTGCTACGACGAATTGTTACCTTGGCTCATGAAGACACTAGTTTCAGAAGCGAATTCAGTTGATCGATCTGGAGCTGCTCAAGGTTTGGCTGAAGTAATTGGTTCTTTAGGAGAAGACAAACTACATCGATTTATGCCTGGTATTTGGAATTAACACTCATTTTGCTATAGGCATCGATTTAATCCTAACTGTAAATTTTATTTGAACAGAAATTATCAGGAAAGCTGACTCAGACGACTTGGCTCCCCATGTTAGGGATGGATACACTATGATGTTCATTTATATGCCATCTGTTTTTGAAAAAGAATTCGTGCAATATATTGGCCAAATCATTAATCCAATTCTTAAGGTAATTTATTGTTCTTGCTCTAACACGAATGCGTATGACTAAAAAATTTGATACAATCAGGCCCTCGCTGATGAAAATGAATTTGTTCGAGATACTGCTTTAAGAGCTGGTCAGAGGATTGTCACTGGATTCGCAGAAACTGCTATCGCTCTTTTGTTACCAGAGTTAGAAAAGGGAATATTTGATGATAACTGGAGGATTCGTTTTTCTTCGATCCAACTGCTTGGAGATTTGTTGTATAAAATATCTGGTGTTTCCGGGAAAATGAGCACTGAGTCTGCTGGTGATGACGATAATTTTGGAACTGAGCAGTCTCAACTGGTAAATACATTAATATTAATAATTTGACTTCTCAACTCATTTACTCTCATTCTCAAAATATATCTCTATTTGTAGACCATAATTGCTGCTCTTGGCCTTGAACGACGTAACCGAGTTCTAGCAGGCCTGTACATGGGCCGATCTGATGTTGCTTTAATGGTTCGACAAGCAGCGCTCCATGTATGGAAAGTTGTTGTCGCGAATACCCCAAAAACTCTCAGAGAAATTTTGCCAACCTTGTTCTCTCTTCTTTTGGGATGCTTAGCAAGTCATTCACATGACAAACGACAAGTTGCTGCAAGGTAGTTGCAAACTCCGAACGCTAATTACATCTGACCATCAGATATACCTTTTCCTAATCCGTTCTTGCTTACAGAACGTTGGGCGACTTGGTCCGGAAACTCGGCGAGAAGATTCTGCCTGAAATTATTCCTATTTTAGAGGCCGGACTAGACTCAACCAGATCCGATGAACGTGAAGGAGTCTGTATTGGTCTGTCTGAAATTATGGCTTCAACAAGCAAAGAAATGATTCTTGCTTTCGTCGACAACTTGGTCCCAGCTTTAAGGTATCGTTTACTATGGTTTTCAATAAGCAATACGATTTCTAACAAATATCCATACCGTGTTTGTTGTAGGAAAGCTTTGTGTGATTCTTCTCCACAAGTCAGAAAAGCTGCTGCTCAGACATTTGGCAGTTTGCATTCTACTGTGGGCAGTAGAGCTTTAGACGAAGTCGTACCTAACTTGATGAAACAATTAGTAAGCATTTCTTATCAATCTTGATTGTAACGTTGGATTATCTCCCGTTTTTAAGCTTAATTCTAACATTATCTCTACTTAATCTCTTATTAGGGTGACTCACAAGAGGGCGAATACGCATTGGATGGACTCGGTCAAATTTTAGCAGTTAAATCTAAAGCAGTGATGCCCTTCTTGATTCCCCAACTGACTGCTCCTCCAGTTAACACGAAGGCTTTATCTATCTTAGCATCAGTTGCTGGCGATTCTCTTTCTAAACATTTAGGCAAGATCTTGCCCGCTGTTCTTGGAGTTTTATCCGAAACTGCTGGAACGGAACAAGAAAAACAAGTATGCAAGCAAAAACGCTATTAAAATTAGCATTGTTCTAAATTCGTTATTCTGCTGTCTCTGAATTCAAGGAATTGGAGTACTGTGAGCGAATGATATTGACCATTGTTGATGAAATCGGAGTTCGTATGCTCATCGACGAGTTACTCTCACACACAAAAGCTGAAAACCCAGAATTGAGAAAGTCTGCAGTCAAATTGCTAGCCATATTTTGTATTCACACTAAAGCAGATCTTGAGCCTTATATCGCTCAATTAATACGTGGTCTGATACAACTGATGACAGAAAATGATCCTGAGATGTTGTTGCTTGTAGCGGATGCAGTTACTGCTGTTGTAAAGGTATGTCCTTATTATATTTGTACCAGTGGATTCAGGAGCAACTTTACAATAGAATTTGAATTTTAGATTTTAGACAGTGCTAAGAAAATGGCGTATGTAGCTGATGTGAGACAAGCCATTCGATTTGTTCACAGCGATGTCGGGCCTGATGGAACTTTACCTGGACTTTGTACTCCTAAGGTACAGCTCATAATTATTGTCAATGAAATCATGAAACTTCACATACGACTGACTTTTGTTAGGGAATTAATCCTTTGCTACCAATCTTCCGAGAAGCTCTTCTGAATGGCGGAGCTGATTTAAAAGAACAAGCGGCATTAGGAATGGGAGAAGTTATAGCTTTAAGCACAGAATCATCCCTGAAGCCATCCGTCGCCCATGTTACCGGGCCTTTGATTCGAATTCTTGGAGATCGATATGGACCACACGTCAAGATAGCTGTATTGGACGCTTTGACTCTTTTGATGGTTAAGGTATGTAATCATGTCATAAAACCGCGAAGAATAAAGTTGTCGATTGAATGAATTGTTTCTTTTAGGTGGGAATTCACTTGAAAGCTTTCTTGCCACAACTAAAAACTTCTTTCATGAAATCTACAAGTGATTCCAATCGAGTTGTAAGACTGAAGGCTGAAGCTGCCTTAGCTCAATTGACACAATTCCAGCCAAATGCAACACCCATACAAGCATCTAGTTCTCAAGAAGTGAAATAAAAATGAATGCCCACCTATTCAAGAAGATCAGAGCACGCAAAGCTAGCTACCTTCAAAGAGGAGCAGTGTGAAGTGAGACTACTGAATGAGACTGCGACTGTGAGGCGTGCACTGCGAATGTGTGTATAGAGATGAATGCGTGGATCATATAATACTAATAAAGTTTGTAATAAGAACAAAAGCAAAGTGCATCCGGACTATTCCGAAGAACCATATTAAATAATATTCTTGTGCTTTTACCAGCAGCGAGATACATAGAAATGAAGATACGAACACCATCTCCATCATACATAAATAGGTTCACATTGCCCAAGACTTCCCAGCTTGTGCAAGCAAACAAGCACAGAGACACCAAAGTAGATGAGGTATGGTGTACTATACAATGAGACAAGCCAAAACGCAAAACCTCACTGACTAAAACTGACTACTTACTAATAATACTAATCATTAGTTTCTCAACCATCAACAGTGCAACTGAGTCATCACCATCATATGCATACCTTCAACCTTCTGTCGTAAGCTTCAGTTTAGTAAGCATTTTTCTCGAGACTTTCTTGCTTTGAATCAGACGTCGACATTAGACATGTTCACATATGCAGCGCATAATAATCAACTCATGCAGCTATGCTATCTCCATTGTAATTTATAATGATGGTTTGTGAAAATGCTCCAAATACTCTTCTTATTCATAAATGAATATAGCATAGCAAGCAAACACAATACGTCTTATGATATACATACACTACTTGTTTCTCTCGCGAAGACTTCATTACGTACACTTTTAATGTACAGAATGCGCTCAATAAGTATAATCCATTTATTACATTGTATTTTATTCATTTCATGTTATGTACTCTGCCAGTTTTTTTTAGCAAGCGTGAAGCTTCGCACGGTGTCCAGTCCTGGACTACTCTTACTTCATCACTACGCTGGGCCATGACTCTTTTTAGTCAACGCGAATGGGCATATAGTATCTGATTATTTTGAGATTTGAGGAGAACGTTGATAAGTTTGCGTGGATAAGTGGCCACGTGATTAGTAATTAGGGAACATTTACATTTGGAAGAGAATGCGTGGCTTTCTCCATGGAGTCCTTGTGTGTGTGTAGCGAGAAAGAGAATGTCCATGGCCGTCACTTTTACTCGGCAGAGGAG
>Ga0194135_10000082_pt1 | contig 50172 bp, 26 predicted proteins | sample LitLau_LLRF_2013_FD_134024 | JGI IMG/M metagenome (GOLD analysis project Ga0194135, IMG submission 134024) | Freshwater sediment microbial communities in response to fracking from North America - Little Laurel Run_MetaG_LLRF_2013 (version 2) | ecosystem: Environmental > Aquatic > Freshwater >...
CAAGCGCTTTCAAATTACCTGAATTCCTTGGCCAATACTTTTGACCATTAGTATCATGCTGAACACTATGATTCCTACAAAAGTCATTACATATCTGAAGGCAAACCACTCCTGTCCTTTTGAGGAATCATCATGAGTATAGTAGCCGTAGAAAAACGGACTGTTTTCAATTGATATCGTTTTGTTATCATCGTTATAAAAAAACAGTAGTTTTAGTAGCAATCCTAACGATCCTCGAGTACTTCTCCGGACAAATAGGTGATAAAACTGCGTACAGCAATCCCCCCGTTCTATCAGTTAAGCCAAGATTTAGATTTAGATTCATTCATCTAACAATTCTAAGTAATTCAAGAAAGTGTTTTAGAATTTTCGAACCAACCTTTGAAGCTTTTGTAATGTATATTATAATTCTGTTCTTCATTTGGCGAGAATTCATGAGGACAAGTCAAGTTGCGTGTAATATCATCGAGAGAATGTCGATGTTCAGTATAGTAAGGAAATATTACAAATATTAGGATAACCGTACTCATTGCTATATTGAGGAATAAAATCCACTTGATAAAAAGAAACACATTCTGAAAACAAAATCCAAACATGTATTTAGTTTCCATTTTTTAGACTTAATTCTTCTGCAAAAATTCCTTGTCAAAATAATGAAATACACTTACAACTATGGATGTTCCACTCCGAACTTCAATTTTCCTTAATGAATTCTGAAACACAGTAATACTCATAATCCTGTGCACCCAAAAATACTGGAGAGTTTCGATAGCCTTCCTTAATTCCCATTTAATCATTCTCCACCCGTGTAATCTCAGTTTAGGAATAGACTGTAATAAGATTACAATAACGCATTCCACATAAATAATCTGCACACACTGGGTAGACTTATTCCAACACAGGAATTTTAAATCTCATTTACAGCAATCTTAGCCTTTCTCATCCTCTTTAATCCCATCGGTTCAGTCAAAACTCTAATTTTCTGGATTGCTTCATGAGTCACTTTTTCATTGGGGATAGTCTCGTCAGCCAAATCCGGCATGAGTGCCACATGGACCTCATTCCCATTAGCAGCTCCACCAGCCATAGTTGAAGTGTATGTCATGCAGTTTGTCGCATTAAAGGTTGCATTGACTGTATTCGTATTAAGGGACTGCTTCCTAGAAAATTTATTCCTACCTGTGTGTGCCAGTCAAAAAGTAAATCCACAATAAATCACTCTTCTTTAGTCACAAAATTCCCAACTTTTGTTTTTGGAATTTCCTTAACTTACCAGTGGGAATGAAACTATTTCGTCTGGCTGTCAACGAAGGTAAAGGAATGTGAGGTCGAGGGACTCGTCTTTGCGTCGCTTCGTTGACATTGTCATTGGACGCGGCTTGACCACTTCCACATGGATATTGTTCCTGATAAAACTCACCCCCTGCTTCTTGCCAAACATCCTTCTTCTTCTTTCCTGACTTCTCTTTGCTACTGGAAGACATCCTCGTTCTTGTTCCCTTGACAGTTCCTCAGAATAAGAATAAGACTCTCTGGATGATGATACCCCAAAACCCACCGTTTGACAGTTCTCTAATGACAGTAAACAATCTATACACAAACACACGCGTCTTCTCTCTCTGATATCCTAGCTTACCTAACAGTCTAAAGACATATTATTACAGATTACACAATCCCCAGTTCTTCTGTCACTCTCTAAGACATGATCTCATTTGACAGAACCTTCAAAACTATAACTCTTGCGAAATGTACACACACACACTCTAGATTTGTATAAAGATAATAAATTTTATTTGGCATCGGCATCTCAAGAGCATGCACTAAAAAACAACATCCGAGATGAATACGAGAGGGGTCCACACGCTCCGAGTTCGGATATGCAAGCGCACCGAATTTTATCAAGTTGGATCCATAATAATAAACTCCATGTACAAATACATGAGAGATATATGAGAGAGAGAGATGCTTTCCCTGCCTATATATTATTATTATATATATATCTTTCCCTATGGTCTTGTGTCCCTTTCTGTGCCTCCCTCAGAAAGTGTGAGTGACTCACTCTCCCTACAAATATATAGGATCATGGTGTAAAGTCTTCTTCAATCCGAGTGGGTTCTTTCTCCAGATCCTTGAACACAAGTTCACGGAGAAAGCTGATTTCTATGTAGAAGGCAGTACATTAGGGTGTCCCAATATACATAGTCCTCATTGAACCCGCAAACAAAGACATTTCCAACTGCGAGCGTCCTCCTTCTGGGTTCTGCTCAATTTGTGCTGACCATAGTGAAAAGTTAGTCAAGTACATCTTTCTCCTGTGTCTTTTTATTCATATCTCTGCATCAGATTGATGAACCCGATTCCTAAAAAAACTGCCATCACTTTACCTGAAATGATTCAATCAAGAGTCTCTTCTTATTCTAGCGACAAACTTGCCTACAAGTTCGTAACCACAAAAAACCAGCTAGTACACGCTCTGTCTCACAAATGCCATCCCATCTTACACAGAAATAAATCTTATTGTATTCCCAACCTACCAAGTTGTAAAATGATAAAAATGATCCCCTGAATTTCCTGTCTTACACGTTTGCTGTTGCTCCACTTGTCTTTGAATTTAATTTCCAGTTTGTTTAGCTAGTAAACTTCCAACTGCGAAGGCTTTTGTAATTTTGTTCTACATTGGGAATTCAATGAACAAAATCAATGGCCCTTTGATGATGAAAGACAACCTGCTAAGAAGGCAGTGAAGGCACACTACATGATATAGAGAGAGATGGATAGGAAGACCTGAAAGAACACACATAAGGACCCCATCGTCCTCTGTGTAGCAATTGACTCCCACAAGTCCCACTCCCTGCTGAATCCACCACAACTATAATATATATTATTTATAATAATATTCTTTCAGGCCTACATTCATCGACACTTTTGTATACTTCATTTGCATTCACCTACATGCACCATAAGACAAACTACTACCACTACTACCTGTGTCCTATCAAATAATTATTACACTCCTGGCTGCACACACACACTGTTGTGTGTACACATCAAAGTAGCTATTTGAAAGCTTTAATAAAATGAGAATGAATTAATCAATTACTCGAGAAACAAATCTGCTGCTCCTGCTAATTATTCGTGTTGTAATAATACAATACCACAATCTAAACAATCTGTATTATAGAGCCTCACCTAAGATTTCACGTTGCGCAATATTATAAGTAAGGTTAGCATGAATGAAAAACTTTAATGCTGCTGCGGCTGCTGTGCCGATTTTATACTTGGTATTTTGAGCTTCTTTATTCATCTGCTATGAGCTGCACGGTTGTAAATTATTTCAACTAATCATCAACATTGTTAGTGTAATTAAAAGCTCCTACCCGTTATGGGATATCTTAAACAATATTTACTAACTAAAGAGAGTCCCATGCTGAGCCCATATATTTACTGCACGTGAATGAATGAAATCGCACTCGAACTACTACATTATACTTAACACTAAAACTAAAATCAATATTTATAGTCTCGACTCCTGTGATTCTATTAAGGCCAACAAATTGCATGACTGTGAAACTCTCTTATTAATCTCATTTAAGAGTATTAATGAGACATCCTAGGATGCAGCAGCACCAGCAGAACTTAAGTTGGGCTTGTCTCTCTCTCTCTCTCTCTGTTTAATGTTTGAAAGAATCACGAAGATTTGTGACTTATGTATTGCATGAAATAAGTTCAAGAGGTGTATTCAAGGTCTTGCTGAAGAGATATATCTGCATTCCCTGAGTAAACAAACACTCCTGATACATCTCTCTTTGAAAAAGAGTTTAAAATTAGACTGGCCTATGACGACAATGCAATGTTCTTGGAACTACTCACACACTTGTTTATATCTAAATGTGTAACTTAATATAGAAAACATAATGAATGATCTTGGCTCAGCAGCTTGCCCAGCGTGCTCGTGATTCTGTCCAAAAACGATAATCGTGAAAGTCATTTGATTATTAACATGTTCAATAGCTTATCCATGAAGTTTATTCTCGTATACTAAAAGTTCTCTTTAGATTGTAAATGTTCTGACTCCGAAGGTCCCTTTTTGCAAATCAGTACAAAGTGCCCTGTGTGTGTATACACCTTTTATTCATCTATTTATTTGGATCCACAGGGAGCTTTGATCTCAATCTTGCCAAATTGATATGTTTACATTGTCTTTATTTTGTCATTGGCTCATTGTGATTGTGACTTTTGGGAGTAAGCGGACGTGATATCCATTCCAACTTTATCTGAAATTCCATCTCTCCACCTTCTCTCGAAGTCTCGACTGTCTAAGTCTTATATAAGAACAAGTCACTTCCCATTCTATCCTTTAGAAAACATTAATAATAATTATATTCTACCAAATGGTTGAGATTTGGCTGACCTCAACATATGACGGTCCTTTAGATGACAGACCTCAATATTTCTTGCGAGATTGAATTAATTATCGTGAGATGCATGTCTATCAAATTAAATGATATTATTATTTGGACTGGGCTTCATCGTTCATATTCACCTTTACCTTTCATCCATTCGTGTGATTTTCTATGGGAGGTTCCTTGCATGAAATAAATACCTTTCTCGCGATTTCATTCAACCACGCTATGACGAACGGATAAATTAACCTCCTTCTAAATTCTGATTATAGCTAATATATATGTCTTTTATGTGCATACTTTTATGTGTGTCCTAATCCAATCTAAAATCTAGTGAATTTATTTCACGTGTGTGTGAGCCAAGCCAAGACTTAAAGTTAGGTAATAGTTTAAGTGCGGTAGAGAACCTGCAATGCAAAGGCTGTAAAGCATGTACACACACTGCACCTTGATTCAAAGAGACAAAATGATCCTTGGAATGCCTTGGATTATTTTCTTGCATGACTTCAAACAATTGGCTGAAATTTAATTTAAAAATCGAAATGCACTATGTCTCAAAGTATTTTTCATATTAGAAAGACACCTATTAGCTATTATTTCATCCAGCTCACGAATCCAATCTCTCTCTAGAGATTGCACAAGCCAGCTATCGCTCGTATATGCATTCATTCATCAAAAAGTAACACTTGTGTAACAATGGGCTTGACTATGCGACTTTTATATGTTTCCATTTATCTTTCACTTCATCCTCAGAGTCGACCCTGGACTTACACATCATTCATCATCCGCTTTGCTGCCACTGCTGCGATCCTGCACGGCCAAAGAGTATTCATCATAAAGGGGAAAAAATTCACTAAATTCGCTTTCTCACTTGGATTTATTAAATGGAAGGTTTCAAACATAATATTGAACTGCGTACTCGGCCGTCTTCTTCCTTCACATTATTACAAAATCTCTTACAGTTAATGCTATCAACCTTACTTCATTTTTATTACCTTCCCTTTTCGTATTTTTTGTCTAAACGAGATAATTACAAAGGAAAACATCTCATCAAATCGTAATTTTAATTACATTGTCCTAATTCATAAATCTTTAAAAACCTGGGGGCACATTGAGAGCAATAAAAATTGTTCGCATTAACCAACAATTTACATGAGTATAACTTCAAACATTCAAACATACACGCAAGATTACTTAAAAACTCACTCTCGTTGTGCGGTGGAGTTTATAAATTCCGTTAAAAATTTAAGATATTCGTAGAATGGAAATGAGTCGAGGTAAAAGTATGTAGAACAGAGACAGAAACAATATAAACATGAAATATGGTTTATGTAGAAATACGAGTAGAGAAAAAAGGTCGCTGGAAGCCATACACACACATACACACATCCATACTTACTTAATTCTCTAGATGATGATGCTCATCCAAGATGTTTAAAGTTTATGTGTTCCATCTTCCAACACAGTGAATAATAATAAGTTGGCATGAAATATCATACAAACTACCAACATACACACACACCATACATATATAGTATAGTCCTCATTGCAGACTTATCTAAAATCCAAGGATTCATATGACGCGTATTATCCCAGTCAGTCTCAATAAGTAAGGTTTCGAAAAACATCTTCGCGTAAACTGTTGAGTGAGGGTTTAAACTCTAAACTCCCCGAGAGTATTCTCCTTTAAGAAATACCCTTCAAGCCATAAGCCTAGTCTAAGTTTTAAGTTTAACGACCAAGCTTCTCTGTGAAAAATGTATGAGACTCTTTTATACGTCCATGTATATATGTTATTGTTGTACGCTTCTTGGTAAACTGATGCCGTAGCAAGAAACCCTCTCCATTACCTACAAACTATTCCCTGCTTTGCGTCCACTACTACCAACAATGCTATTAAAGCGTAAGTGTAAATGTTGAATGTGTTGCAGGGAGTTAATAGTAGTAGAAGTAGCAGTAGGGACGCTTCATCCTCAGCCAAACAAGAGTTGATTGTATACAACATAGACACAGCGACCAAATGCATGTGGCTTTGGCAGTCTCAACAAGTCTGTTGAAGAAGTAACACATCATCATCATCATATTATTGTCCTGTGTTCCTTTTAACGCAGCGTATACTTTCATAGTACATACATATTGTCCCAAGACTTCTTCAACTTCTGAGTTAAGTCTGACTCAGTTTTTTTAGTTGACAGAAGAGAGTGAAATATATTATTTGCTCGTGGATAAATTGCTGCAGCAAAAGTGACCACAGAAAAAAATCCCAAGACTGTTGCAAAATACAAATAATAATATCTGTATCATCTCATACATAGATACACACAAATATATATATATATTCTCCTTCATTTAATATACTTTCAGCACAATTTCATAATTGGACTGAATGGCATTTTCTTCGTCGTGTGGTGTGAATTGACTTGCTCGTATTTTATATTTTCTCACCAACAACGACGAGCATAATATATATTGGAGTGAGATTTGGTCTTATTATATTACACAAGTCTCAATATATCTCTCTCAGTAATAAAGTTGTACTGTGTGTTCCCATTTATAAGAGAATATATGCCAATAAATGTGAGACAGTTTAAGTTGATTGGATACAACAACTAAAGTCCTATGGTGTGCATTAATACTACTACTACGTGTACTCTTCTTCATTCATCATTAAGGGTCTTAGACAGTAGCTAATTGTTCCCACATTTCCTATTGTCTATTCTTCAAGTGTCAGCAGTCTCATAAGAGAGACTGTATCAGGAGGACACGACAAGGAGATAAAACTGTGCTTGGCAGACACAAAACAATAATGATACGTGATTCAGAAACGCTTAATCAAAGTTATGTGATAATTCTGGTGTATGTGTGTGTGTGCCTACAACTTTGTACCTTTAAAAGGTATTTTACCAGCCTTATTAGTGTACACTACACTACATCAACTGCAACCTGAGTTGAAACTTTGTAAAACTTCACGAGACGTAGTTGTTAAATCTTAAGCATTTAAAAAGTTTGGAGAGTTGTTGTGTAGCGTTTCTACACACACTCAATTACATATCCTCAACTCACTCCTGTCGCGAACACTTTTTCATTCATTGTTTTTGTGGATTGAATAATAATATTCAATTGATACACGCACTCAACAATGTAAACCTTTGCATTGTTTGTGACTAATTTGAGTCTTTTGTTTTATCTCGTGGTTTCATTCTGACAGACTTTCACTCTCAGCTTAAAAATCTAAGTCTGGCTAAAGTTATATCATCTTTGAATATTATGATCAAGTGAATCTACGCAAGACTCAAACACATTTGTCTTGCCCTACCTTAACTTTTAAACGCGTATATATATATAAATCTGATTGAATTAAATTGTCGAGAGAAACATTATTCAAGGAGGAAACAATTTTATACTTCAAGACTTCATCATTATAAATATATACAGGAATATTGAATATTACATGTTTGACACAAGATTATAATATTCAACACACACCTATAACTTGTAATCTTACTCTCAAGAGAGCTTTTGCTAATCTCCCATGTATGCACGTGCAGATTGAAGGAAAGATTAGTGCTTGTGCCTTGAAAAACAGCTTGACCGGACTGTAATATATAAAGAAAGTTACTTGTGTCTTATTTGTTTACACACACCTCGTAATTTTGAATCACAAGGCGTGAAGATGAGAGATACTGTGGAATGATTCGCTCAGCAAGAGCTTTGACAAACTTTGTGCTTTGCTAATTATGGATCTTTAATGAAGGTAAGTTGTCTCATCCCGTGGTGGTGCACTCACTTTTCTTAAATAACAAGAATATAATCAACGCTCGCTCGTAAGCTTTTTAGAGCAGATTAGATTACACTCACACAACATTATAATATAGTCCTCACTTTCAAATCATTATTATTCAAATGCAAATTCATGTACATACCTTTCTTAAACTGACGTATGAAATTGGTCTAATTTGCGATAAGATTCAAAAGACACCGACACATCTTTTTGTCTGTTTAAATTATTAAGTGTATTCGCAATGTGTGCAATGAAAACTCGCTAGAAATTCTCAGTTGCAGCTTTGCAAGAAGTGTGAAAGTTAAATGAGAAAAGCCACAAGGAAAAATACACAATTGCTTTTATATTGTTTTGTACAAGGAAATGCAATTACTATACACGGATAGATCAACAGGTGATATTTCCATCTTCCTTCCAGCAGCATTATATACATTATCCACACATTGCATTATTATCGTCCAGCAGCTGAGTTGTTGTTGAGTAAGATTAACAGTTGAAGGTTCAGTCACTTTCATGGGAAACAATCAAAAGAGCGAGAGATATGATGATTATTTCAACTCACTGATGGGAAACGGGCTATTATTATAAAGTTCGACTACACTGCTGTGGGCTTCTCTTACCTTTACACCATATAAAAGCCCAAACTCTCTCACAGACTCATTAAATGGTGGATAGGGTCTCTCTATTCTTCTGGTTCATCTCTCATCGCTTAATGTCATATAACCCTTGACTTCCAACCATCAAACAATCATTTTCCATCCCCCTTTCAGTCTAATCTTTTTCAAGTATCACTCCCACTTTTAGTTTTGAGAGCTGGAACATTTGAAGTCTAATGTATAGCTTACACTAAACACATAAAGTCATTTAATTTCAAATAACTCTAGTAATAGATATTATGTATAGTACTTATATGATATAAAATAATCTCAAGAGATGCACACAACCACTATGTGGAAATATAATTACTTAAGCGAAATGAATTGTTGAGAAACATTATGCAATTCTTACCCTGACTTGCAATTTAATCGTAAATGGAATTCCTGAAAATTAAAGTAATTTGAAGCACTTTAGGCATCCCCATTGAGAATAAATGAATTCCCGAATGGATCTATTAAAGGAAATCGCCACCACCCACCCACATTCAACATTCATAAATAAATGATGATATTGTAATCTTCAGAAGATAGAAGCTCACGTTACTTTAAAGTTATATGAACGTAAAGTACTTTTTAAAGAATACTACAAGGGCATTATCATCTTTCTTGATTGCTTTTTGGCTTTTGTGATTCGGGTGGGGAGAAATGAAGTATTATAAAATCCCTTCAGGCTTGTCGGTTATTTTTAGACCACGTTCAACCTATTACCTATTCTTCAGAGCTTGGACAAAAAAGAAATAATAATGTTATTCTACTACAACTCCGACCATAGGTAGGAGAGCATAGAGGACGGTTTCAGAGTTTACTAAGGATGAAATAATAGTAGTACACACGGAGAAGGATAAGCTGCACAACAAATTCATATAAAGAAAAAGAGCCAAAAGAAGACGGGAAAACAACCAGTTGCATCTCTCTAAGGATGTCTTAAAAGAAGGGGACGCGATGTGTATTTCGGGGGTGGAGTGCATTCACCATGAATATATGTATATATATATACGAGAGAGGCTTATGGCCACTCTGGACTCCCTCGGGCTAAACTTTCTTAACTTTACAAAGGAAACCAGTGTGGAGGATTGTGATTAAGTACAAAATAACCTGTTCCCCTTCTTGCGATATACTCGTCGCAGGAACATCCATCCATTATTACCGAAGAGGTTTGAAAACACTTTAGGATCAGAGAGACACGTATAGGATGATGCATGAATAGCTTTTCTTTTCTGACCTTATAGTATATAAGTCTTCGAGTTGTTTGGCTGCCTCGAAAATTTATTATTGTTCGCTTCTTCGTGGTCCAGATGCACACCTGTGTGAGTGAGTAAGACTTTTACCATCCGTGGGACCTGAAGAAGAAGAATAAGATTAGAGAGAGCATTATGCATAGGAAACTCGATTGCATATGCTTGTCATGTTTAACTCTTATGAAACTGGGATTGGATGGATTGTGGCTGGTAATAAATGAACCACCAAACCTATCTTGGGTGGTTTTTTATACCTTTGTACTTTTACTTATAAGCGTGGCTGGGATTTCTTTCAATTGGATGTACCATATAGATTATAATTCAATTCACAACCTATGTGCATAATCATTAGCGCCTTATACAGACTCCACATAGTCGCGGAGAGAATTCACCATTTTTCATCCAGCAAATAATCTCCTCTGATATGTATAAATAAAAAGTATAATGGATGGCTTACATACAAACACACACACACAGGCATTCTAAATTCCTTATAAGGTTCTTCTCAGGTATCCAGAAGGAGCAGGAGTAAAGTCAGTAAAGATCAGTCGGAGATATTTACTTAAGAGCATTATTATAATAAGGTAGACAAGTGAGAGGAAGATAAGTCTAAGAAATTCTGAGTATTCCCTGAGCAAACATATATTCAAAATCAACTCTTTGTGCTCTAATTACTTTACCAAACTTTACAAGACACAATTCCTCCCCTCAAGACTGCCTTATAAATTAATCCTTTCTTTTAGACTTAACTAAGTCTTGGTAGTTAGCTCAGCGTTCATGAACTCTTTGCTGGATAGACATCGCCTTCTTTCGTTGACTCCTGCCTTACTTTAATTTCAAATAGGTACCTTGTCTTTTCTCTCAAACCATTAGGTAATTAATTAGATAAGACTTTATATATACGTGTAAGGATGAGCTTTTGAGCTTTCCCATCGTTGGGAAAATCACAATAAAAGTGTTTCAAGCAACTTCATTTTGTATGCCGACTGCACCAACACCAATATAAAAGCAACAGGTAGATCAAGTGTGTGTGTGTGCTTGTTAAAAAGTCCAATGTGAACTTGGGATTGGATGGTCCCTATTTTTTTATTTCCGACATCCTTTCCCATGGATTTCTATTTTGGAGGTACTGACACCACCTCCTGGTCTCAATATTTTTCTGAACTCATACATACAGTCCTATATGCATAATAAACTCCATTGTAAGTGTATCATGGAGGATTTCTTACCTGCGGTTTGGGAACTAAAAAGCTTCTTCATGACCAGATTATACCACCTACGCGATATAATGTTTCCGTTCTCAATCAGCTTAAAAGATCTAATAAAATGAGTTGTTATGAAAGATGATATAAAAAGATATAGAGTCATTGAATACTGCGTCAGTGTGTGTATTGCGTGTTGACTTCGTCTTTCCATCATCAGCCACAGTTAGTTTCAAGTTTTGGTTACGAGAACAAGTATTATTGCATCAACATATTCAACAGTTAGCTATTTAACAACTCACACACGAGGATAATATTCCATATATTCCCCAAACCAATATATACATTAGCATGTATATATTAAAGTATGTTAAAGTATGTAAGGACAAAGTGGACAATTAGCTGATGTGCATTAAGCAATACAAGTTGAAAAAAATCGATGGTATTTGTCGAATTTGAAAAACACATTAGCGTGGTGAATGTGGTGATTCCTCGTAGTATGCTTTCATGCTGATTCATTTATTGGACTGACGCTATGCATTTCAATTAGTTATTAGTGACTTCTGAATTGCTGCATGGTTTTTACTTTGTCATGCAATTGTTGTCTCAATCGACTTGTCCTTTCTTTCGTCGTTGTCGTTTCCATATTCAGAAACTCTTGCACTTAAGAATTATGGTAGTGCATTTGTTTTTATGTACGTAGTATTTAACACGAGGTGTCAGTAGATAATTAAGTCATGAGTCGCATCAATCAGTCAGACAGAAAGAGAGATGTACGTGTAATAATAAGATCGTGTGGCTATATACGAATAAGAGACTTATCGATAGACTCACTTCTTTTGCTTCTTCTTCTTCTTCGAGACCGAAAGAATAAAAGATTCATTTAAATGACAAGCATATACAATTCATCCACTTGCATCTTTTTATTGGGGCTGTTAAAAAGTTCTAGGAGAGGAAACTACGAGGAATTAATCTTGCCGAGATAACCAGCACTACACTATGTCTTCTTTGATTGTTCTTTATTTATGAGGAATCAGTTTCTCGCACTATCCTTTTTTGTCCCGCGTGATGAATGAGATTTGATGAAACATTTATTTGTATTTTACTCTTTTGTCCACATTCAACCATTTACCCTTCAGTTAACTTGTCAATGCAATCTACTTATGGATTTGGCAATAAGATTTCGTTTTTTATTTCTTCGTTAAGTGGAAACAAACCCTTCTATTTCTTAATGGACACAACACAGCCAAGTCTAAACTCAGCAAACGAGCTCGTAAAAGATGACCATTTATGCTCCGAAATACTAGTTTTGTGCACCAACAAGTCTCTAGATTGATGACCTACGAGTATTTACCTACACTACCTGTTTATCTACTCATAAAGAGATGTGTGTATAATGAATGATACCGTAAACTAAACTTCCTACTGGACTCTATTGCAATATACTCTTGATCTGCCTGCTTGCCTGCCTACCTTCTTATATTATCCACCACTCTCATTCAAATCACCCGAAACACCTGAGTTGATTTCAAATTGGGTTGGACCAAATAAAACTGACAAAGGATTGTCTACATTTCATTAACTTTTTGGGCTTGGCAATTCATTTGAATTGAATCTATCTCTTTTTCAAATCCACTAGTAGTACTAAACTGAAATAGCTGACTGAGACAGTTTTTCACTGATTCCATCCTATCAAACTGTATAAAATTATACCAAGTTTATCGTCGTATGAATCGAGTGCGTGCATTTGCATTACGTGTATAGTTGACTTCAACCGGAATTTTGAACGATGCAGATTATGAGATGATTCAATGAGTCGTGATTTAGCAGTTATGAATATGTGGGTGTGACTCTCTTCTTCGGCAGCAGCATTTGAATATTTTTAAAGCATCATCATCGTTCTGAGAGGGAAACTAGTCCTTACAACAAAGTGTTGAACATAACAGAGTTCAATTGTGCTTACTACACACTCTTTGCAATATATTTCTTCTACTACTGGTTACACAGAAGGACCCATTGTATACATAGACCATAGTCTCATTTACCCTTTTTTCAGGCCAAGGGTTAATTCTCTCGGAGTTAAATTTCAAGCTAAGGAAAGGCTTGTGCTAAGTAGGGGAGTTTTTATTTTAGATTTTGAAATCAAAGACCACAACAAGGATGAAAGTCAGGGAGGGAAAGAAGTCATGAAAAAAAGTTAGTTTACAACTTCCAGATTTAGACGCGATGAGATTTCCTCACATCCAGTCTGTCTTCTGTTTCTATCTGTCTGCCAGTCATTCTCTACCCATCCCTACTCTTGACTCTCTATATCTGTGTAATATATTATATTGCATTGCGTATACAATCTTTTTGTATGACCAAAAAAGAAGATAACTAATAACGTAACTTTAGACACAAGAGTAGTAGTAGTAAAGTTGTGTGTGGATGTTCTAGTGAGTTAAAGCAGTAGGACTCCATACCAAATATAATATACCAAATGTTAAGAAGCTTCTTGGCTCACGGTTAGTTCTTCCAAATGAAGACGCCAAGCCGTGGTAATGACTACTTCTTCTTCAGCTACCCTTCTTTGCTTTTACCTTTTTCTACCTTGTGTCCAAAGGAAAAAGAAGGAAGGGCTGGAAACGGATTTTATTTAGGGAGTTTGAAAGTTTGAAACCCTCCAAGAAATCTGTACCCTCACCAAACTTCAGTCTGTTTTGACAATCATACTTAAGCATTTTCCTGTCTACACAGTAATGGAAGTTTCACTTGAACAACATTATGTAGTGAGGGAACCTGATTTCCTTCAACACCGAGGAAAGATGGAGAGAGTTAAGCGTTATTTCATATCTTCTACAGAAAAGAAACCACCACAATTCTGAAAACAAAGTTTTGGGTATAAGGCACTTAAAACACGAGTTGTTGTGTTCTGGTCTGCTGTGTCAGACACCAAATTAAGGAATAGGCTAGGCCAAGAAATCTCCGAGAGACACAACATGATAAAATAGGATAAGTGTGTTACAGTGATTTTAAAATCCAGGTCAAAAATCACTATTATAGTATCTAAGGCTGTGATCTCTGTCAAGAGATCTGTTGACCTTTCTTTTTACTAATTTATCACTTTGGCTCCGATGATAACTCTCGCTTATTTGATCTTCAATCTCGTCTTTCATGCCCCACTTCCACCTTCATTTTTTCATATGACAAACACTACTCTCTGTACAGTTATATATGGCACTAGTCTTTACATTAAATCATCTACGGTTAATCATCCCCCAAATCCTTGTTTTCGATGATTCATCTATTTACTTTCGTATTGAGATGTGTTTCTTCATATCATCCCCATTAGCTTAATGCTTTTTTTCTCTCCAAGTTAATCACTCACCTTACAAACACATATGAGACATAGGTAGTGAAAAGTAAAGAGTTTTAGTTTGCATACACTGCAGCTGGCTAGCGAGGGACTAAAACTAACGGCGATACCTGAGATGATACTGACTTTTTCGCAAATAACCTGAATTCATCGTCGTAATAGAGAGAGAGGGAGGATTCGCGAAAGTACTTTTTGCTGCATCTGTCTCGGTCTGTCTTTATAATCTCAATATATATTTCTTCACTACCTGTAACGCCATCGTACTCAGGTTATATAGTTAGTTAGGTTTCCCTTCCATGTGTGTGTGTAATCAACCGATTTGCAATCTTGGAGTGCAGGGCAAACATATACAATGTTACTTGTAAGTGCATTGGGGTTTATGTAGCAAAGTGGATATATAGCTTTGTAAGATAATCCAGTCTATTTTTCATACATCTCTGGATATCTGGAACAAAGACACGACAGTTGTTGTGAGTTCCCTAATTCTCTGAACACAAACCAAACTCCACAATACCCACCTGTTGTACATATATTGCATTGCACAGCCCTCCTGTAAATTCATCTTATTGTTCAAACACCTTCTTCATATATGATATCTCCAGTCAAAGAGCTAAAAGCCATATAATAGCTTCTCGTAGTTTTTTTACCCTAACAAGTTTCGAGGTTCACTGCTACTTACTACTTACACAACTGTGACTCAGCTTAACATATGTTCCAGTAAAAGTTCTACATTGGAGGGAGTTTCTGCACTAATCTCCTAGGGAGAGATCATGCTAGCTGTCTAATGACATCATTATACAATGCATCCCACGAGAGATAAAACAGCAGCATATGTTCGTTTGCGAAATCTACCTGGCTCTCATCCGTACAATTCATCAACTCTTCCGACTTTCTTTTCACTATTCCCTGCATGTGCTCACACAGCAGTTGACTCTCAGCAGAGTTTATCTCAGCCTTTTCCAAGTCTAGAAGATTTTTTTTATCTCCCTCATTTTTTATATTAAAACCATCTACAATCCCAGACGGTAGGCACACACTACAAAGTTCCAGATGTATGGATAACCGCACATGTGTGTGCAGACACATTAGCACGACTTACAATACATAGAATATTCAAGGTGAAGGATCCTTTGAATAATGAGTATATACACGACTGTCCACACCCAGAAATCAAAGTTGCTAATCACTAATCACCAATTTCAATTCAGGATCAGTCGGCAAGCAGGAACTGTGATAATAATAATAAACGAGATGATGAATGATGATCGCGATATTCTATTAATGAAAAGTTTCCAGTAGGAGTTTAAAGTTATATTATTCAGCCATCTTACAATGCAATCTCAAGACTTCATCTAGATCTCCAATGATAACAATGGCTAATAATGATGAAGCGCTTTGAATTTTCTATTCAATAATCCATTCATATCACTCACACGTACATTCTAGCTTTTTGCAAGATGCCTAATAAGTGAGAGAAGCCTCAAGTGGTTTTTATATTATTGGTCTGGTTGGCATTGTCCTCCTGGACATTTGCTGAACAACTCTTGTACATTGATCACTTGATACGTAGAGCAATAATGAGAACGAAAGTGGTTGTAAATTAGTTACTTGTGTGTGTGTGTGTGTCTTTTGAACAGATGGGAATTGATGACTCCCATTATTTTTCTAGGTTGCTTAATAGCTTGTGCTTACTAAATAACACTTACTACTGCAAACTCTGTATTAATTTAACATGAGAGTAAATAATTTAGACAACTGTTACGAATCTCTATAGTCCTTTTCGCACGTTCCTTATCCCTCGAGCTGTGTTTTTTTTTCTTCCATCCTTTATCTTTATGTAGACGAGTGTGTGTGACTATTTGAAATATTTCACCCAACTACTCTACAACTCTACATATTCTTTCAAGGCATATATTACAAGTATACAAATCTAAAGTACAAAGTACATTCACTATTAAGTAATCTGATCTTTGTTCTCTGAGAGAACTACTACCATACTAGTAAATTTTCCAAGTGTCCGATGATTCCTTTGAAATGCATAAACATAGCAGAGCCTACACAAACACTGCTAACTAGTAATAATAAGTTGTGTGTATGTGTAGTGTGTCAGTTAGCATAATAAGGATTATGCAGATCTCAGTCAGAAGAGTGGACGGGCAAAAACAGTGAATGAAAAAATTACGTGATATACACTCATAAGAATTACAATTACACTTTACTACTGCATGCATGCTTGTATGTGTGATATAACTTGTCAGCTGGTTAGTAATTCACAATCTAGCACACTCATTTTAATTGCATTTGGCTACTCTCCCCTTTTATATACTTTAACAACTTTAACTGGTGCTGCTACAAAAGTTACAACTCTCGGCTGGTACAAAAAGGCTTTTAAAAGATATCTCTTCAGATAGATATATTTGTGTGAGATGTGACCGATTCGTTTAGCTTCTTATAAATGTTTTATGGTTGTGATTTTTTCATCTCGTTAAAGAGTTATTAAATGCAAAGAGACAAGAATAAAGAGACGCTTTAGCTTTACATACGTACGACGAGATCGGATGTATGTTTGGATATTACATTATTATTAGATTCCACTTAACAAGACTTACCTCCGTATATCTTTACCACTAAGTCTCATATGTGACGATTGCGACTACTATTATATATATCGTTAGTAGTGGATCACAATACACAGAGAGAATAGTTCAGCAAGCTTAAGAGACACGCAAGATAGTGAAATAGTCCCTCGAGGATATTTTCTGGTTGAATAGATTTCATTATAAAGTACAAGGAAGCTGTCAGTAATATTTTTAATGTTAACAAAAGCTAATGCTTTGTGAACAACAGTGAACAGTATTTCGCCTTGAATCTCTTTCCTTCCCGTGAGCTTCACTGTGTGCAAAAAATAAATATAAATTACATCTTTGATGATTATATGATGTGGGAGTGTGGATATATCTCTATAAGTATGATAACTACATGGTGCATGTGTTATAAGAACGTGCAAAGATGAAGGGACTTGCAATTGACATAAATTTGAATGATTCAATGAATCACTAGAACCTTTTGATACTTTCGAATAGAGTAACACGTCCAATAAACACACTAACAAGTAGAGAGAGACCCTCTCCTATAATTCTTTATTGTGTGGAGAGTAATTTAGGCTTTATTTAAATATTTGGCTAACTTCCCTGCTCATTATTCCGAGATGTATATATTTGACCTTTTACCCCAAATTATTTGACAATCTAAACAGCATGTTGGATATTGGGCGTGTGCCTTTTCCGTGAAAGGGTTAACACGTACGTACTACAGTGCATTATCATTTCAGCTTCTGGATGCGTTCTTTGTGATGTAATCAACGCCGAGTGTTTTAGAACTTTCATGTTATTCTTACAACTTGGACACGTTATAATCATTCACTTTTATTAGAGTTGCATGACTTTGGCGGATCAATTCCGTTGTTGCACTATCTCTCTCTCTCTCTCTGAGCTCTCTGTGTCCCAATTATACTAAGCTTTTGCCTTTTGCTGCAGCTAGAAAGGAAAAAATTGCATTTTCTTCAATTTCCATTTCATCATCACACTATATCATCATAATTAATATTTTTCTTACATCTCTCTCTCACACACACAAAGCACAATAATCTTTAATACATTTAGTTTTCTGCTCTCACACATACACACGGTCTCTTAACAAAGAGAGACCTCACAATAAAAAATACACGCGAACACGGAACAACTGTGTGTGATGATATATACTCATGGAACTGAATTGAAATTATACAATAAACGGTTGTCCTTAAAGCAATCAAGAAAAGTAAATGGCACTTTCAAGAGTTTCAAGCTCACACGGTGGTAGTCATTATCTCCCAGTTAATGTAAATGTGTGCGAATCGTCAAATAGTGTTGTCCTCAAGTCAGGAGAGTTAAATTATGTTCAATCAAACAGAGTTGAAGATAATTATAGGTGAATTGACATAACTCATTCATGGATTCACGTTCAGGGACACAAGCTAAAGACATACAAAATAATCTTACAATACTTACAATACTTACAATACAACTGTTGATTTTGTGAGGTCTATACAGAAGACTTGTACAGCAGTTTTGTGTATATCATTTCATATGGCTAGTGGCGGAGAGAGTAATTAAATTAATTGATGTATAAATGTGATATCTTTTTTTATTCCAGGTGTATTATATTTGGCAATGAGGACGCGGATTGCGAACTGACTAAAAATGAAGACTTTAACGTATCTCCTGGTGTTAAGTTTCAAATTGGTCCTTGGAGGATGGCAAGACGGTGTACAAATTAAATCAACTCTCAGACGAGGTCAGTTTATATCATTTCTTCTAAATTTCGTTTAACAAATCCCAATCACGTTTTCATATTTCACACACAAAAATTAAGTTTTATTGAGAAAATAAAATGTGTCCAATGGTTCTCTTCTGGGTTACCTGCTTTTTAACTTTTTATACGACTCGTGTGCTTGCAATCTTTGATTGCAAACAATATTATATCGAGGTCCGAGGTTTAATGCGAATTGTTAAATTGTTGTAAATCATTAACTAAGCTTTATGTGTTTACCAGAAATGCTCTCAGATTGTAAATGACTTTTGTAGTAAATATATTTTACCCACACAAACGAAGTAGCCACAAGTAAAGCTAACAGGAACAAAAAAGCTTTTACAAACAAGCATATAAATATTGAATGAACACTTCATGGTTGCTGCTTTTCTTTTTACATAAAATCCTTGATTTTTCCCTGTTTTGTTATGTAAATTAAAATCACTCCTTGTTTGTTTGCATTCAAAATGTTTATTCAAGAAAATATCCAATTTAAAAATTGGGAACCTTGTCTCACTTCAATTCATTGCGTGTGCTCAAAATGGCTTGGATCTTTGAACTGATCATTAATTTTCTGGGCATTCTTCATGAAAGCTTTTCAGTGTATCACCTTAGTTTATGATCTTAAGAGAGAGATTCACATGAAAAGCTTTGAAACTTACCCAGCGTACACAATCACCACCAGTACGTGAATAATAATAATATTTTGCTGTACAAGAGACGAGAGATATTTACTTATTAGTTTACTCGCAGTTAACCAACTAACCGAGTGCATATTACTTCATACTCACACACACACACATGTACACTTCATTTAAAACTTTAAAAGCCTTTTATTTGCTAGACAACTCTTGTGTAAGAGGATTTAAGTATGTGCAGTTTAACATTAACAACTTTTCTCCGTTCTCCGTGTGTGTATTCCATGATTTGACAAAACCTTTAAGAGAATAAAAGACGGGCATAAGTTACATAATAAGAGAAGGGCTGAGAGAGAACGTGATTTATTCTCTTCTTAATTTTTATTTCGATGGATTTACGAGACCTGTGAATGCGTATTGTTGTTGGTGTTTGAAATTTAAGAGTTTTTCTATCTCTCTCTAATATATATATACATATATATCTGAGAATGCTCAATCTTCTTCTCCCACGTTCCTCTATGCATTCAAAGATATGTTAACCATGCATACATAGGTATACCTAGCTGTTGCTTTTTGCCCACTGATTCTTTTACTATCGCTCATACTATCAGTTATTTAAGTGTAAAGATTACACAATAGAAAGAAGATTGGTTTCCCTCGGGTTGTCCAGGAGTTGCTAGTCACTTGCTGGATAATATTGTGTGTCCTCTCTCATACACTACGGAGGATTTCAATCCATTCTCTCTCCTTCAAACAACTCTCTATACAATCTCTTAGGAAAGGGGGTTGGTTTTACTCTCCCTTAGTTGAAGAAGAAGCTTCACTGGAGATTTCTTTTCTTAGACACATCGCGTTCACTGCTGCTTAATAGTTTCTGTTAAAAGGCTTCCAAGGTCAATATAGTGTAGGAAGAGTGAAATCAACCCTCGTCTTATGTGATTTCAATACAAATCTCATGTGAGGGTCGAGGCTACACTGTATTATATACGCTCCTACTTATTAGCTTACATCTTCCATGTGCTTCTAAACTCCTAACTTATCCAATAGATATTCTCCATCAGGAACAACATGTTCCAAATCAACCAAGCAGAGAACCTGAACCTTCAGGAAAAATTGAGAATAGGCCAAATCTTTCTTTGAAAATCTAAAAGATCTTCCATAAGGTCTTCAAATTCAGAAGGCAGCAGCAGCGGGGGTGAATAAAATACAATGTTGTTCGTCTTCCCAAACCATTTTCCGTTGTTGCTGTGAAGCACCTGCGATTCTTCACAAGAAAGAGATGCGGGTATAACCGTCGATTCATTTCCTTAGGGTCTTTTTTACAAAATCCCGTGAACAATGACTAAATCGATCATGCAATTCTACGAGAGAAAAACATCTCTTGAGCTTAATAGCAATCAAAAATATATGTAATTTCTGTCAGCCTAACTGGTTCAGATTTCAAATACCTAAAGAATGAGAAAAAGGCTAGTGAGTTAAAGCTACAAGAAGGGTACACACTCAGCCTTCGTCTTTCATCTGAGTCACACAAATTCAAAGAAAAGTTACTTGTAAATTAAACGTGGAGATAAGTTCGCTTACAGGATTAGTTCCATTTGAATAAGTACATTAACAACTATGAACTATGCTACATAATATCTAATTCCCATTTGCATGGAGAGCACCTTAAGATCTTAAGAAAAAGGCATGAAGGCTTCACCATCGCATTTAAATTCGTGATACAAAACTTTCAAGCTTGGAAAACTATCGAACTAGTCAAGTATTTAACCAGAAACCAAAGCGAAACTGACTTGTCTCTGTATAGTACAGCGAGCTAGAGAGATTGTGGGTGACATGACACTTTACATTCATGACTCAGTAGTAAAATCCTATAAAATATTTGACTACTTAGCTAAAGCGAGCAATAAAATATGATAATTCATGAGAAAGAAGAGAAGGTTGAATCACAGAGAGTTCTTTGGTGAAATGAGATGGACACAGAGCTAGGCTGATTAGACAGTTACGACTAGATTCATAAAAAACATTGATGAATAATACACAAACTCATCTCAAGGGTTAAACTGCAACGCTATACACAGGGCGTCAGGTAGTAACAGTAGATATACTTTCGATTATTCCAATTCTCCATACGTGCGTGTATATCTTTAAGGTGAATTCCGACCATATCATCATCAATATTGATTCCAGGTCCTCCACCCGTAGCTCATTTGCTTCCTACACAAAAAACTTCTTCTGCTACTTCATCTCTTGATCCCATTCACCATTGGTCGTGAATATTGATTAAGGTGCAAATGAAATAATACACTGTGTGTGTGAGTGTGTGCATTGATACTGATAAATGAAGATTACACATATATAGTTAGTTATCTTGTGTGAAGTAGGATCAAAAAGAAGCAAAGGGGAGAATGATAATAAATATATTTTGCATGTATATCTTTATTTCTTGTTAGGAATAACAATAACAAGCAAAAGTCGTTTCGAGGATATCTCTGCCTGATTTTGTAACTCCTACAACTTTTGTGATATTCTTTTTTATTTCATTGATATACAACATGCATGGCAGCAGATAGGTTGGGATGATGTCTGAAAAGGTGCAGAGACTGATTAGAATGCTGTCAAAAAGTGACCAAAAGTGAAATGATAACCACAGACTGTCACTGGATGAGACTTATCATCACACACACGGCTACCAGATGTCTGCATAGATGAGAGTACTTGCAAGCAAAGTTATATTGTACGCGAACCTTGTGTCTGTGTCTCATTTGAAAAGACCCAAAGATATCACTGAAAGATTTACACTGACAACTAATAAAGTTTTAGCCTTTTAAAATTATATTAAATGACTCTGTGTGCAACCTGCTTTTCTAAAAGATTACTCGAGTCAACTAAATAAGTTTGAAAGATAAGATTGCAAATAATAATTTACGATGGACAAAGATGCGATGAACCATAATATTATATCCTTGAAAGAAAAGAGACTCTATCAATTGAATATACTATAGTATTTGGACAGAGGAACTTTATGTTCTATGAATTTAAAAGACTTAAATCTTCCAAGCTTTTTATAAAGACGGATAATGGATCTTTTAAGTACTTTCTCTACTTCTTGTTGTTACACTATTATGACTGTCTTCATCATCCTAGAAAGATGAAAGATACGAATAATATGACCTACAATCTTCAATTCTAAAGGAAAAACTTTTTAACTTTTTGAAAGCATTTTTAAGATAGAGAGTTTATATTGAAAGTTCAGGCAGGTCCTTTTGTTTTTTGTTTGCTTGTGGAATTGAAATGACTACGAGATGGTTTGTGAAGATACAAGATACAAATTCAAGTGGAGTCATCTCATCGAGTCTCTTCTTTGTTTAGCACAAGTTTCCATTTTTAATTGATGTACTGCATATTTAACTTTTGTATTGCTAACTATACTTTAAAGCTTTGAAGTCTTCGCATGTCACTAATTCAAACATGTCAAAGAAGACAGAGCCTGTCGAAGAAATATAAATTAACTTCCTTCTCATATAATCTACTTCATCAAGAGAATTATTATCCCAGCGTTGCCTCTAGAAGGGGGACATTTAACATTTTCATATCGTCACATCTTAAACTGCATAAATTAGCAAGTTAATGTAAATAACGATGTGGGTACAAAAATAGTGTGGCACGTGCACCATATCAAGTGGTTTAAACTTTTTTCAAACTAAGTCCTTAGAAAGTTTCTGGTCAAAGTATGCATTTTATATTCACTTGAGATTTCCAAAGCATTTAACAGTTTAAAGATGAACAGCGATCAGTGTATGGGCACAAATGATGATTATATACATACGAACGAGATGGTCTCCACAGGGAAGTGGTAAATCGGATGTTCTACGAAATGTACACTCTCATGAGCTTCTGTGGTTAGCTTAATGAAGGGAAAGAGATAAATCTTATGCAGGATTGTGATTAACTAATCTTGTTTTCATTCATAATTTCATATTAATTCCAAGTCGACAGAAACCACACACATGAGAGAATTTCTGTCTCGTGCTTGACAAGTAAAGTCTGCATAACGCGCATAAGCATTTGCGAAATCGTGGCTAGATATATTCAAGACAGAATCTTTTGGTTTATCTTAAGAGAACAATTTTAAGTAGAAAATTACTAAAATGGAGGTATAAAACTCTTCCACGTCCTGCCTCAGCTTTATCTTTTCATTTTTCTTTCACACACACACACACACACACACAGGAAAGTTAAGATAGATTTCTCTCGAGAGGAAATTCCTATTTATCAACCATCAGTTCTAATTTTAAAAGCTTATAATGACACCTCTCACTACTATTGCTGCTCCTGCAATTCCAATTCACTTTGTTCTACACTCAACGCTTAACATTGCACATAGAGACACACACCTTCTCGTGAGACTGGGTTAATGAGTCTTCCTTTTCGTTTTATACCAACTTGAGTAACAATTATCTTCCTGATGAGAGGAGCAACTTTATTTACCATCAACTATTAACCTATAGACTAACTTTCAATGTACCTGTTCTGTCTTCTTCTTGTCTCAAAAAGACTGACGGATGAATTGAAATCTTCATGTTGTGTGAATACATACACACAGATCGATGAAAACGCAGGTTGAATAGATTAAAGTGTATATTTGATTGCAGGAAATGAGATTCCCTTTACAGATTTTGTTTCTCTCTCACATGCAAAGTGTATTCATAGTGTTTAATTGTGCTTTAGTATTTGTACACAGTGGTCTTTAACTACTTTGACTACTTCACTTCATTGCACTTTTTATGTATGCATATATTTTAAGAGAGATTAATGTGAGAAGTAGGGTGCTGCTACTGCTATACCAAATCTATCATCATCTCTTAAACTCATTCATTACTGCGAATTGCATTAAAAGAGTAGTTTGTGTTCCTTATCGTTATCTCTTTCTTTGCATGCAACTGAGAGAGTTGTGACACCCACTTCTAAATGTCTGAGCTACACATTTCAATAGATGAAGAACAGGTGACAGAACGGAAGAACTAGAAACCACATTAGGATTATTACCACCACCGCCTTTTTCAGCATTTTTACAGACACTACTACATAACTACTTTTACAAATTAACACAAGGATTCCATGTGTACCGTATGAATGTAAATGAGGTGTGTAAGTATAAAAGTTGCGTTCAAACGTTCAAAGTGCCATTTTTCATCGCCGCAAAATACGGGTGAATGTTTGCAATTACAAATTACACTACATGCAACTTACAAGTTGCCTAAAGTGTCTTGTCTTGTCTGGTAGTAGTTTCGTAAAATGCCAACTCACGACATTTAGTTTGGTCAATCATATTATGGAAAAATTACACGTATTTTTTCAAAAAGACGAATACTTTTTGAAGTTGAGACTATTAAATCCCATTAAAGGTGACAGGTCTCCTCAAGGCAATCTCATGCGCTCGATATCTCATTCTTTATTCTTCTTGTACTTTAGGAAACTTTAATATTATCTTTAAACCTCACTTGAGTAAACATCTTTGCAATAACACAAGAGGCGCTTAAAATATTATTTTTAAGCCTCTCTCTCTCGAGTGAGTCATGCAAAACGCGAAAAACTTTATTAGCTGTTTGTTTAATCCATCAATCATGTTTATTTGTTGTAATTTGGAAAGAAAATGATGTTCGTGGAACCTCCTGCAGATTCCTCACGAACAGTTGCGTCAAAAACCTCAGATATATTTATTTAAGTTACATTTTATAACAGGAGCTGAGAGCAAGAGTAGAAATGACTAATTGTAAGCAGTTTATATTCAGTTCTTATAACGTTAAGAACAAACTACTAAGTAGTGATATAGAAGAAAGACGACAGATTTGAGAAGAATCAAAAGATTAGTCAAATGCTGAATGACTAGTTCCTCTCATGGACATTATTGCTCATCTTCTTCCTTCTCTAATCCTGATATGTTGGAACACGGGCAACTCATTTCATCACCTGAGTCAGGAAATCATCTTGAGTTGTCTTGAGTCATGTACCTCCTCATCTCCACGTCTAAAGTAGCTCTGCATATTCAAAGACAATAAGATGATGCGTTGTGACTCAAAGGCATTGTCCTCCGCAGCGAGGGGCTTCCTATGTATCTCACGTACATTTGCCTTTTATCTAACGAACGAGTCACATGGAACATGAAATACCTGACCAAATATCCCTTTATGTGAACTTGTTAATCCGCTTATGGCTAATGACATTATAGACTGTCCAAAAGCACCTGACTAATATGAAGGAAGAGTGCGACATATTACACATTTGATGATAATTCTGTTTGAGTTGATTGTCTCACGGACCACGTACTCCACACACACAGGTAGAGAGTGTCCATACGAAGAAGTTTCGTTGCAAGTGTGACAAGTAGTGTGACTAAAAAACCAAGACCAAGTGCTATCAATCACTTGTATCACATCTTTTCGTACATAACTTTTGATTGTAGACAAAGATACTCGATCATCGCGACTGAACAAAACAATACAAGTTGGCAACTTTGAAAGAAGATTTGTGGGTTGTCGGCTTAATTAGCATTGGCATAATATGTATGAATATTGCATGACATGATACACTTTTAGGTTCTAGTGTGATTATTCCGTCTAGGTCAGCTAGATTACTGAACGATCGACGTACGTCCATAGGATATCAAGTTTGTATTTGAAGTGTGTAAAAATTGAAGGGCTTCATATCGTCTCACTTACAGGCTTTAATTATATTGTAATGTATCAAACAACACAAAAGGAATCCATATGACTACCTGTCTCATTAACTATTTAGGTTGTGTGTTAATGTCATGTAAAAAGGATTCTGATCCGAGTGTAAAGATGAACTTGACGGAGCAGCTTGAACAAAGTAGCAAGGGGTCTTCTACATCTACTACATTATCATCTCTCTCTGTTGTGTATTATTGATTCTTAAAGGATGGATTCATTGTGCAGAAATTGCTCAAGGCAAATGGCTAATCATTTGTCGAAGAATGCCACCTAAATAAGCTTCTCTCAGTTTCCTGTTTCTCATTCATAGCCATTTAGCTAACATCTGACATTTGAGCAACTCGTTGAACTACCATCATATCGTATTATTATTGCGTTGACGAACCTCCTCACTGTAAGTCCACTTGCTGTATAACATTACATTACAACAAAAGGTTGCCTCTCATTTAACCTGTAATGCAAATCTACCGTTCGGGTTGTATGTTCTTTATCTTTGATTGCAGCCTACGGAGGACAGGTTCAGATTCCGAATTCATATCACAAGTAGTTACAAGTACTCTATAATGTTCAGAGATAAGAGAAGTGCAGGTGTCGAGGTAGCAGACAATGTGACGCTTGCAGTTATATTAGCAAATACAATAATATGTCTTGCAAAAGCTCTCCTCACTGTCTGCTGACTGTAGTGTATATTCACTGGTGTAGTTAGCTGCAAAAATGTAATAGGAACAAGTTCAGAGTGGGAGTGGATATCGAGTTATCTTCTCGTATACGAGTTGAGTGTGTGTAAAGTTGATATTTGAGATTGAAAAACAAATCCAGTTATGCAGACCCAACGCTAGCTTTCATTCACTACTTTACTACAGAAGAGAAGTAAATGGGAATATTGAAATTAGACGAATAAATCATGGAATGCTGTGCAAAATTATTGTTTTATCCTTTTGTCTCAACTCTTATACGCATAACCACAGGCACACACATGTCATAAAATGGAATGTCCTGTAAAAGAGCTATTTGCAACATTATCATGACCATCTTTATAGTGTATGAAAACTGTTTTGCATATCTTTAAACTGTAAAGACACTTTAATGCTTATTTTTATGAGACAACTACAACATTTCTTCCCAGAGTAAAGCGAATAGTCCGTGGATTGGAAATAAAATCATTTCGTGTGTTTGTACTCTCGTAAAATTTGAACAAGTAAATAAATGTATGTTCGAGGAAAGTCATGATTGTATCCTGTAGAAAAAATGTCCTTACTGAGTTGAATTCAAAATATTTAAACGAAGCAGACACACAAGAATAAAAGAAAAATGGAGGTGTTTCTTTAGATCTGTGTTGTCTGAAGAGAAACCTGAGATGGGCAATTGGCACGTAATCCTTCGAGGTCAATGAAGTGAAGTGGCTTAAAAATCAATTAATCTTTCTTGAATTGCATCACCGATTATGTATATTCATATTCAGGTTTCATATCACCACCATTATCACCTGAATATTTTGTTGTACACTTGTACGCATTTTAGGACATCATCGACACTTATCATTCCCTTTCCTCCTTCTTATTCGTATGTCTATACAAGAGTCGACAGGGTTCATCAAGTGTTTGAATAAATTATGAGTATATATGTAGATTACACATGACCACATAACTTGAAGCTGGGATGGGTAATGAAGAGATAAAGTTGAGGTTGGTGGTATTGATTATTATTTGGTAGTGGTTGTTAATCTAAATATTAGAAGAGATCACCAACCAATAATTAGGTCGATCTGGAATGCAACAATATACACGATATTTGTACTACATGTGTAACGCGCAATTCATATCTGCATTTGCATGTTAAACCGCATAATGATAATTGCTGTGTGAAAATATGCAGTTATTCTGCCTACTTATTCTTGCCTTGTTCAATATTCACGTAATATCTTGTTCGATAAGTCATCATAAATGAAATGCACTTAAAATCTTGATGAAGGTATGTTGTATGTGTGTATTATGTCTGGGATGATGTTGTTGGAAATAATTCAATTCCTGAATCACTGAGTTAGTAAGTAGAGACAGAAGGCGTAAGTCAGTTAGTGATGATGCGGAATACAATACTTAAATCGATTGAGACGAAAGAAATAATAATAATAATAATGAGATAATGACTGACTGACCAGGTGATTTTATGATGAGACCGTACAACTTGCAAATAAGGGTATGGTTTCACAAAAACAGGAAACTCTCGTTTTGAATTGCATGTCTAAGCTTCTTCTACTATCACGTCCTATTATTATGACATCTTCGACATCCTCTCCACAACATAGCTAATAGTGTTATATGCTCCTAACCTATAGTCATCATCATTCATTCAAGTGAGATGACCCATTGCGTGTGAATCGCACATTTATGTCATGTCCACAATCATCCGTCAAATAGACATCTCTTCGCAGTAAAAACTCTCATCACTCCTAAGTATCGTTGGTTTATTAGATATCAACTTTTATGAACTACCATTCGTCTTTAATAGATCACAAGAAGAGTTATGGGGATAAAAAACACTCTTGGCGAGTCTCCTCAAGGCATTTTTGTCATTGCTCCTTAAAATGGAGCAAATCATTAGACAAGAGCAGATAAAGTCACACATAGAGAGTCATTTTCTACGGATTGATGGAAGTGATAATGATAAGTCTGCGTGGTGGCAAAGGTTTAGATTGATAGTCTGAGTGTTACATGGGATATTTCCTGTAAAGGTCATCCATGTCAGGGAAAAGTTTCGTTCTGGGCAGTGATTTTTAAACGTCGTAGCCTTTGGGAAAGTACAATATAAAACTTCTCGAAATCTATCGTGTGGGCAAAGGTGAGTAGGTCTTCTTCATTTCAACGTTATTATCCTTCCTAAAAAGCCACAATATGATTTCTTCCTGTGGCCAACTCTCTGATGACTTTTAATTATAGAGATATACGTACATCCTTTCGCGAAGATCAAATGTTCAGTGCACAAAAGCCATGTCTTCTTCTCTATACACAAACCGACAGTCAAAAATTATGAGCAAGGTTTCTTTTCAATTATTCTACACAAGATTACATTAAATTGACTGTGATTCTAGGCAGTTTCAAACTTTAATTGGTCTTAATTCTGGTCTAATCAGACCAGAAGTCTATGTGCATTGTGTCAGAATAATTCCCTCAAGTATTTCTCCTTCACTCAAGACTCTCTCACACATTAAACATCTCTCTCAATTTTTCTTTAATTGTAATATCATCGTTTATTTGACATTATTATGCAACATTAATTTAATAGGAATGACAAGGATGTAGAGTTTATGAAATATATGCAGCAGTAGACGAGGTGGTGCTTGATGCTTGATCGCTTGATGTACACATGTCTATAGAGAAAGAAGGTCAAGGAGGTGTGCCCTGCCCTCAAGGGATTTTATTTCTTTCATAGTCTCACAAAACCCAACATTTTATTCATCTCTACTGATCATCATACTTGATATATTCTGTTCTGCATTGCATTCTGCTTTGAAATCCTTTGTAGTAAAAAGTGTTTGTGTCTACTAGATAGATACGAAATAGCTACACATTCACACATTGGTACATGCGTTTTCAATACACACACAACAACAACTAGAAGTTGCGTGGTGAGTTTCTTTTAAAAATTTTACACTCTTAGTCCACAAGAACCATTTTACAATCCAGCATCATTGCTTCAGCTTGCCTCAGATTAGAGAAACATAACTTCTAATGTGTAGAGATGATTTTGTATGTACGTCTTAAGCAGGTTATATACATACTACACAATACATACGTCTAAAGTAAAAGAAAGAAAAAGAGAGAGACCAAGGTTTTTTCCCACGACCGAAGAAATATCTTTTTTCCTCAATTTATACCCCTGCCTTATAAAGCACATCGAATGAGTACAAATAATGTGTATCTATCAATTTAATGAAGAAAGGGAAGTCACTAGAGTAATTCTACACGAACACCAGACACATGAGCAACTCTACTGTAGTAGCCATCAATCTAATATGGAAATCAACTATATTACACTCTCCTCCTGAGGAACAACGCTCATTGATTACCTACTGAAATCTTTATTCCCGCAGCACAGAAGAAATAGAAATATAGGTAACAACACTTCAAGAGAAGATACCGTGTCGGTCCTATATAATCTATTACACTTCAAATGCTGCTCCTATATAATATAATAATATCTCTTCACAAGTATCACATTCGCATGGCACTTTCAGTTTATGCAAACGAACAAAACACTTCTCAGTGTTATGCAACTTCTTCAGGTTGAAACAGAGTATAAGTGAGGAGTGAATGTGGCAATAAGGGATCTCTTAAAGCAGTGATTCTTTTTTTAAATTGGCAAGTCTTTACTTATACCACCATATGTAACAACGACACTCACACATACAACCACTTTCATCCTTCCCCTATAAATAAATAGGCACAATCATCATTTATTATTATTATCATTATGTGTAATTTTCATTTATTCCTATTTCACCAAATCAATCTCACTTTCCATTTTGGTACATCAATCTTCTTCTTCTTATATACAACACTCCTGGCTAGTTGGTATGTTAAACGACTCACAATGACTGTCACTGTCTCACTGTCATCAAAGAAATTATACACCCTCACTCATCCCTCTATAAGCAATGCAATATATATGTGTTTCCTCTCGTGTTCCGTCATCCTATCATCCTGGCAGATGTGCACACTAATAACATAGTATAAACTGGCCAAACTCTGTGTGTGTGTGATCACACAAGAGATGTGTTGTACAATCGCAAATAAATAGCACGAAGAAGGAGAGAATGAGAAGGATTTAACGTGTAATTTTATGCCTCCTTTGACACCAAACGATAAAAAAGAACGGCTCTTTACTAATCGCTTGTGTATAAAAGTGTGTGTGATATGTGAGCGAGCGATGAGACTTTCATTCAAGTCATTGATCGTAATCTCTCTCTTTTAGAGAGAGAGACACATTCAATATCTCTTCTTCTCGTAATAATAATCTAATTCGCTAAAATCAAAAAGGTATTAAAAACAAAATGGTCCGAAGGATATAAAAGTTTCTCTCGCTTCTTCGCTTGCGATCCATGCGAACATTTATCTTATTTGATGTGTTGCTAATTGTTCAGATGTGCATGTGTCTTCTTCTTCTTCTTCTTCTGGTGATGATGATTTATGCGAGGAATTAATTGATACTTCAAAGTTGACTCTTGATGTCCCTAATATCATATGCATTAAATCACTGACCAACATTTCATTTGACTTGTGAGATGGATGATGATGATGATATCCTCTTCTTCAGTGTCCTCTCACACTCTGAAAGTTCATTCAGTTTAAACTTTTAAACACGTCAATCTTCCGTATATGGAGTGTGTTTTCTAAATATCCTATTCGCTAAGCTTTAATAAGTATTTGCGTAGACCTGGGTTTACTATTAAACCCAAAGGATGCCAGGAGATTTGATTAAGCCCAAAGTACCACAAGGGATCATCTCTCTCTCTCTAAAGCAGGATGTGGAATAATATTTGAGTTGAACACTCTTCCTCGAAATTGTCCTGAAACCTTACACCTTTATAGTTAAGGATGCATGGAGGTGTTTTTCACTTTGGCTTTGGTGTCAAATCCTTTCTTTTTTTTGCTTTTGCCAAAGTGCCAAAAAGACTTAATAATAATAATAATTCCTCAGTTGTTTTCATATTTTTTGTAATAACACACTCTCCACAATAGACTCGAAAATGTTTCCTTTTTTGAAAGCGAGCTTTATAATACAATTATGAGCTTAAAGGGAAATCATCATCAACACTGCTCAACATATTAAACACTTAGGAAAGATGCTGGCGAGACCATCTCAAGCGTAAATTGAGTCAAAAAGTGTATTTCATACTCGTCTTTTTAGTTTGACAACCTAATTTCCAAGTTCCACTAAATCATAAGTCTATTGTGTTGTTAATTCAGAGTATTATTCTATACACTCGGGTTCCAAAAAGAGTAAAACGCCCATTCGCAAATCACCTCCTGCGAGTTGTGTCATTTGGTGCGGTGTGTCCTACATACGCCGGAACTTACTTTTATTATTACAGATCTTCGCACCCTGTCGTTCGAAGTCATTAAGATATACGCGACGATCAACATGAGTTATAGTTACTCTTGCAGTTTCGCGTTATTTTATGTTCACTCACAATAACAGCAAAGATATAGAGCCAAGGGTAAACCTTAATTAAATTAAGCAATAACACTAAAAAGTTGCGAATTTACATCGCAAGGCAAATACTTAAATGATTACAACCTGTTTGATTGCAAAGCAGACACCATAAAAAGCCTTAAAAGGACGAGAAATTCATGCTGTGAGGGAATTCTGGGGGTATTAAATGCCCAGACGAATTATTCACTTTATTTCAGGATTCATTTGTATCAACTTACACTTTTATAATGGTCAACAGAGACTTGTACATGATCTTTTCTGTTGGTGGCATTTAAGTTTAATTGGAAGTAGTACACAAGATATGACCATGTGGTGTGGTGACCACTTGGGAGAGTCTCTATTGTGTGTAGAAGTTACCTTAATAGGTTGTTATATATTTACTTAATGGGTGGTTAAAATAATTAGCAGAGATCACTCCCTTTCCATCATCCTACGTGAATAAATGCAAAATAACGGTCTCTCATTAATATAAGAAGCTTTAGATAAAAGCTAGGCCATCATATAATAATAATCTAAGTTTTGATTGCTAAGCACAGGCGAGTCAACGGTCTTTTATTATTTTACCTTATCAATTAAATAAATATTGTGTCTTGTGAAATGACCGATTAAAAATGGGGGAAGGACACAATTGCAACATTTATAGAATGGTTCTAAAAGACTACGGTTCCTTTGTTTGTCTACGAGATAAAGCTGTATAGAGCTTTGTTCAAATACAAATATTCTCAAGTGGAAATAAAATGCACAAAATGATTTATATGTACATTATTTCCCTATAAAATATTCGTAAATTCTCCTTCTTCATTCTAGCAATAATAAAATATTGATTTACACCAAATAAGCTTCTGCAGACTTAAGCTTTTAATAGTCGATAGTTTAGTGACAATAATCCAGGGTGAATTTTAGCAATGCGTTGCAAATATTTATTACGCTAACACGAAGATTAATAGATTAACTCTTGTGCTATATGAAATATAGGAAGGTAGAAAAATAAAATAATGCACATAATGTTAAAGTGATGACTTCCTATTCCTCTCTGAAGCTCATGCGATAATCTACCATCATCCTCATCATCCTCTCTGGCAGATTTAAAAGATAAATGTAATACAATTAACCATCCTTTTTGTATTCCCATGTCCCATACTTGTCGTGTCCGTATTCCCTGTTGTTTTGTGCTGCGTATATATCGCTCTCGTCAATGTTTTCATTCAATACAAATGCATAAAAAGTATGCTAATCCTTTTTTGAAACCACCGAACCACCCTTCCTGTTGAACTTTGTGTGATGGAACTAAATGCATTTGATCCTTTCAAACCTTTTTATCTCTTCTCATATCTGCGTGCGCGCCTTGTGTATTGAAATATACGTACCATATTATGTGCAGTTTAACTAGGTGTGTGTCGGACCTTTTGGACTACTCGGACTATTTTAATGAATGCCTTCTTCTTGTATGAGCTCAGCATAAATGTCATGTTATTAGATTAACGTTCAGATCAGATTGAGAATGTGCTAAATCAGATTTTGCATGTAAGTCTAATAAAAAATAAAAAAGCCTACGATCAGTTAGCAATAATTCTCGAGTTGGTTTGGGTGTGTGTGTGGGAGGATTTCGGGATTCCTCAGTCTGTCCATATACCTGCCTATCAATCTCGTTAAGTTTTTGTATATTATTTTCTCCAATATGTCGGAATAAACTTGAGTGTTAATAAATTGCAGAGCAAGTGTGTTTTATATCAAAGCTTCTGTGTATTATTGCACGAGATTTTGATAGTATTTCTTTTTTGTTCGGCTATGGACCCGTGTGTTAGAAAAAATTACTTTGCATTCTTTATGAAATAAAATTGGCGAAAAAGCCCTGTCTTCTTCAGGTTCATTAGTTCGATTGGAAAAAATCAATAACCCGTTGTTCATTATGCAAAACCGTTGTCTTGTGACGCCCTGTACGTCTTCCCAAATTCAAAAAATCCAATTAGGATATAATTACATGCTACCGAAGGAAAGGTGCTTATTACTTCTCCTTTCTCGAGTGAACTATTGCAGATTCCTTCAATTTAGATTGGATTGCAAAATCCATAAATCAAAAGTAAACTATTTTCATTTGCATTCAAACACAAGTCACAAGTCAAGTTTGGTCTTTATGTTTAGGTCATTCCTTACACAACAAGTTCAGCCTCTCTTACTCCACCGACAGAACTTGCAGACAGACCAGAGTCTCAAAGCAAGCATATAATATAGGATTGTTCAATTCCTCCTACAAGATTGCATTTTATATATTAAGAGGAAAAATCCTGTTCTGGAGAATCAATATAAAAGCAATCAATGTGCCCAATATGAACGGCCTAACCGTTATATGTACACAAATACAAGACAGACTTTTAGTCTTAAGCCCCACACAACATGTCGACTTTTCAAGAGAATGGATTACTTAAAAGTACTGCAATAATCTTGTAAATGACCAATTGATTGATTGTCAGAGAGTCCTTCACGACAAGGAGGTCCGTTGTCCGTTGTCTACTTCGTATACAGAGAGCTTTCCATCATCATCAGCCAACTCACACACACAACGCAACCTTTAAGAGCTTCTTCTTTCTTTTCGATAAGCTTAAAACCTTAAAATGTCTGTCATTCAGTCTACAAACGCAACTCGCACATTCAAAAGACAACTTTTATACATTCGACCAGCAATATATAGGATAAGTATAATATCACATATGAAATGGGGCCACCGGTAACGAGGATGATTGACTGGCTTAAATTCATTCTGTCCACTACAACTTGATTTCTGATCAATCAATTTTTTCATTCTACTTTCCGAATTCCGAAATGTCATCTACATAGTCACCAACAATAAGTGAAAAAAGTTTCACTCAGGATAACTCACTACGTAGAAAACTAGATTGCTCACTGTCGTCAAAAATTAACGATATGCATAATAATAATACCTATATATCATGGTACAAGTGACGCGTATATTCCTTCGTGTTATTTTGTGTATCCAGTTTCAAACTATTAGAATACAAAAAGTGCTAGGTTTGCAGTTGTTTGCGATGCATGACACATGTTTTTCTTGATAAACTAAAAGGATTGAGATCTACTGCGAGTTTGTCTTACAAGAAGTAAATTAAGTGTAATAACAAAAGGACATCTCATGCACATCCCACACTCGTCTTGCCTTTAAACAATATAATATGTGTTTAAATAATTTAACTTCACCAAAAGAAATCTCCAAGTATGATGAGTTACATAAGGATATTATTATTAGATTGGGTCACTCACCCATCTCTTGATCGCATCTCTACTACCCGGTATAATCTCAATCTTCCTTATTGGACAATATATTTAAAAAATACAAAAAGTACAAGTGCACACGTAGTAGTACCTTATCATCTCCTGCATAAAAAGAAGACACGTCTAACTTCTGTCAGCTTATTCAACGAATTAATACCTGTATTGTAGATTGTAAAATCCTGCGTGGGATTTCACCGTTGGAAATGGAAGAAAAAAGACTCTAATTGAAGACAGGTAGACATAAATAGAAGAAAATGTGTCTTGGTCATCAATTAAGTTATACGACAACTAGTGATGCAACTATTCAACTTTTATTCTCAAGAAATCGCTTTTTTACTGCATAAGCTTGCATTTTTGCACTTAAAAATATTATTATTATCCGTTTACAACTACCGACAAACCGTTCAACATTCATTTCATATAAAAGCGTGTGTGGTTTGTTCTCTGGAGATTTATTTCCCAAGTATTTTCGCACACACGTCAAATTCTTCTGTGAATTACCGTAATTTCGGGGTGCATAATCAAAATCGTTGACTTTTACAATAGCTTGGGATGACATGGAATTCCGCAATAGGAAGCATACATGATGTGTAGGGAGGATTTACAATTATTTACAACTACTGTGAAGATGAAGAATGTGGCATGGTTGGATTGTTTCATAGAGGAAGGAAGAATGGTAAGAATAAGAACCGGTCGTTAGTCTCTTGAACATTTCTCGTTCCTTCTTCTTAAGTCTCTGAATTTTTCACAATCTCTCTCCTGCGAGTTTTGACAGTTCCGGATTTCTTACCGAGCTCCTGCTGCAGAAACTTTCAGCTCTGAAATATACTAACTATATACACAGAATTTTAGATACACACAACACACCATTGTTGTCATCACTGACTATCTCTCACAGTTTCATTGTCATGTTCTACAACAATAACCTCGGCCTTTATTGTTGTTCTTCTGTCATGACTTTTACCTTTGGGTTTTATTATCTTCCTCTATATTCTATATAAATATATATATTCCGCTTCACAGTCTTATTTTTAAAATCTGTATAATCCACATTAGCTACAATTCACTTGTCATACGCGAACTTTTTTGTTACGCGAAGACACGTAAGAAGAAAGACAGCGTGGTACATTTTACTCTCATCACTTCTCCCACAAGAAGCATTAATTTCTCTTTCTCTAACCTTCTCAGTGTGTGTGATTAGATGATGACAATGATGAGAAATAGGGATGATGATGGGGAGAAGAAGTTCCTTTAAAAAACGGGACTTTTTTACTACTTACTATTTGCTTTTGCTAAATATGATACAAATCAGCCTGATGATAAGTCATTAAGGGTAAAAAACTCCTCACTGATGATGATATGAAACTCATGCTGCTGATGACTGATAACTGAGAGATATCTCTCTTGCGAAGAATCCAATTTCATTTTTGCGCACACAGGTTTAAGCTTTGAATGTTAAATTCGCAAATACATATATGTATATATATATTGCCATTTGTTCCATCATCGTCATCTCTCAGCTGTCACGCAATGTCTAAAAATCTTCGGACCGTTCATGAGGATCCGCACACACAAATACTTACACGGGTGTAACTTGTAATTCTATACTTTAAGTGATGGAAATGTGGTAATCCATTTGGGTTGGATAAGTTCCATTTCTTCTCCTTCAAGGATTTGAGACACAAGACATCTGCGGTGACAAGACACACACAAGTGGACTCACACACACACAAATTTATGAAACGAGATTTCGTGATGGATCTCTTTTAAGACTTACACTAAAAGACTTTCTACTCCGAGTTTATAAGTTCTAAAACTTAAAATGTAGAAAAAAAGATGTTCATAGTATTAAAACGTGTCGGGAAATTGATCGATTTATGCTTGTACGCTTCATATTTGCTCTCATAACTCTGAAGAGTCGTTAAGATTCACACACATACACACACTCGTACCATCCGTCCAAAGTTTAAATCTTTCAAAGTTTATTGTACTAAAGTTTTAGAAATGTTTCAGGAATCTGTAATGCTTTTACGATAGTCGTGTGAAGGTATATCTACTCCCGTTTTAGAAGTGTAGCTTTGCCAAATTCAATAAAATGTTCTCAGCTTTGTTTTTATTTCCTATCGTAAATGATGTTTCAGATAAAAGTCTCTTTCAGTCTTTTATTCGATTTTTATTGCTATTAAAATTTACCTAATGGCTCAGAGGAAATCGTGTCCATGACCTTTTCTCTATTGGCATTCAATAATATATATGCGATGGCCCTTAAATATAAGAAGTGGATAAAACAAGATCTAATTTGCTCTCTATTGTCGATTGTATAAACATTTCATGACGGTATTTCCATTCTCTAGTTGTAATATTCGTCACGACGCTCCTTCTAACCTAACGGAGACAGACTATGTATAATATATGTATAGCATGTTCAAAAACTCTTCTTCAGTTGCTGTCTACGTGCACACGTTCCTTCGAGAGATATTCGCCATTGATTTCTTGATGGACTATCTCTGATGGATGGATATCTTATTAGATCTCTGTAAATAATAATAATAATAGGCCGTGTGCAACTGTATCAGTAAAAGGTGCCTGCTAAGAATTTGCTTCATGCTCCTGGTGCAACTTCAATTCATGCTTTATCATCTTCCTCTCTCGTTTATCGTTATGATTGTATACCTCTCTCAGGAGAAGAAATAACATCTCGGCTAACAAATGAGGATTGATTTGCACAGAATTGAATTAATCTCAGAGTGCATCTCTCCTTTCTCGTTAAAGTCATGTGTATTATCTATTATTATATTTTATTCGTCTGTCTGCAATTTATATAGAATTAAGAACAGGAGCTCAAAAACGCTTGTTCTTCTTCGATTCATCCCAGCACCTGATTGAATTGGGTTGTATAACTTGTGTATAACTTATTTTCGCAATTATTTTTACGATTCAAACAATAAAACGTGGCATTTGGATTAACACTGCTGCAGACTTCCCAAGAAAGCAGAAGAGATTTACAGATTTAATAATAAAGGTTTTAGTTTTTAGATTTTAGTAGCACGCGTGAGCTGAACAAAGTGACTCCTGACTCGTTCTTATATAAAATATAAAGTACAGATGAGATTTTTACCAGAACGCGATTATTATTTATTATTATATGTAGCGGAATAAGATTTCGGACTGGTAAAAGTGGATCTTTAAACAATCCTGTCACGAACCTTAAACATAAGATTTCAGATAGATTGTAATGGTGTCAATATTGTTGTTACTACATTTCATACACTCGCATTCTCTGTAAAAATACTGATGAATCCCAATCATACCTAAGCCACCTGAAGAAGAAGAATTCGAAAAAGTACCGTTTCCTTTTCTTGAATTGGTCAAACCGGTTTCCAATACTTAGACAATATTTTCATGTGCCCAATCTTGTAAAGTGACTATTACGGTCATTTAGCGTGGAGATGAAATGTCGAAAAAGTCTTAAATTCACTAACTTTACGATCACCCAACATTTGTACATTTCTGTACGCGTTTGTACCTCTACAAATTGACATCCCTCTTTTATGGCCTTTTAATATATCCAGTTTAATTGTCTTCATTTCTTATTGTCTTTCTCATTTGCACTTCCTACTATTCATTCCTTGCTATAATAATTCTTTTACAGTTCTTTCTTTTCGTACACTGTGTGCGAAACAATAAAAATACTTCAAATTTATTCTCATCACCATTTTACTCACAAAATTGTCTAAACTCCCATAAAGAAAATTATTATTCACACTTACTCATTTAAATTGTGACATGTCAGAATCCTAAATAAGATTTGTGGTTTCCAGTCTCCAAATCGATTATTCATACGCGCTCTCTCGTGATGCTCATGATGCAAAAAATATACCGTGCAATTATATATTGCCCGTGGATTTGGTTTTGGTATTTTATTCCCACAAAGTGCCTGTTTGCATGCTGCTCGTTCCCTTAATATCAAATAAGCCCAAATGCTACTTTTTTGCATTCAAATTTAAACGTGATTATATAATATTATCGCCCAATTCTTCTCGCGCAATACTTATGTACGTATATACATGCATACGGTGATAATGATGACGAGTATTTCAATAATCACGCTCCTGACGATCATGGACCATTGTTTGAATCAATTTTTTCTTTATTGCTTTACAGATGAGCTGGATAAACTTGGGAGTTTTGAGGGTCACCCTGATGACCACCTTACTTTAGTCAGCACGACGCAAGATAACTTATACTTAGGTGCTCGGAACGCACTCTTCAATTTCACCATATCTTCTGATCTCATCAACTTCTCCGTGAGTGATTTAGTTATATTTATTACGAAAGATGTTTGATGAATTCCGTGTGTTGAGAGTTTAATTTAAGAGAGAGAGAGAGAGACAGTTTCATGTTCATGAATAATTACATTGAACTACAGGAGAGCAATTATATTCATGACAGCTTACAAGCTTTAAAAGACGCTTGTTTAAGCGAAAAGCGAAACTCTTTGGTAAAAAAAATTAGATTTTGGTATTTCATAAGATTCCCTTATGCATATTAAAAGTTTTTATATGAAGATGAAATGAAAGGCTTAATTTTCTCTCAGCACAACACAACAAGAGTCAACAACAGTAACACACACACACGCAAAGTAGAATATTATCTCTCATGAAATCCAATAACATTATATTCCACCTACTTTAATATATATATAAGATAGTTAGTAGTATTATATTATTTTGTATCAAATATTTGAAGCCAATTATGTTGTCTCATTATTCATACCAAGAGATATACACACCTGGTTTTAAATAGAGACTGCATGGCCTTAATGATGATTTCTAGGTAGTGAGATAATACACACACACAGCTCATATAATAATAATAGTAGGATTAAAGTATTGATTAGTAATCGTGTGATCTTCTAAGAATACGTGATAATGGTTATAATAATTCATAATTGATCTGCTGAAGAGATGGATTAAATTGCAAACTTCATAGAATGAATAGTTGCGAACATAATTACGAATCAAAGTATTGTAACTAAAACTCTGTTCTCTCTCTCTCTCCAATTCTTCTGGAAAAATGAATACATCAACTTGTCAAGAAATTCATCACGATTTTGTAATTAACTTTCTTAGACTTTGAACTGGACTGAGCCTGAAGACTATCACGATACATGTCAAATTAAAGGTCAATCAGAACAAAAGTGTCACAACTTTGTCCGTGTTTTCCACGGTCCTGTGGTCAACCCTTTATCACCAGATCTCTCGTCACCTTCTTACCAATACCTTGTGTGTGGAACTAATGCCTTTAAACCAACGTGCCGGTGGTATTCCAATGATTTAAAGTCAGTGGAAAAGGAATTTTCTGGGGTGGGCTACACTCCATTTGACCCCACACATCCCTCCACAACGGTTCTTCATCATGGGTCAGTTTATGCTGCTACCGTGGCTGATTTTGGAGCTACAGATTCTCTTATCTACAAGCAACCTCTTAGAACAGAACAAAATTTTGATCTACATCTAAACAGTAAGTGTAGTTTGTCTAATCTCCAAAAGAATTTGGTCATAAAGATTAAGTTATAATGTGCCTGTAACAAAAACCCGTGGAATTTCTTTATCGAAATCTTCTCTTACTTTGCTAAAGGTCCATCGTTCGTGTCTTCTCTGAGTTTTGGAGACTTAGCCTTATTTTTCTTTCGAGAAGCTGCTGTGGAACACGCCAATTGTGGTAAAGCTGTTTTCAGTCGGGTGGCCCGAATTTGCCGTCATGATAATGGAAGCAGGAAGCATGACAGATTTACTACTTTCCTCAAAGCCAGACTAAATTGCTCCGTCCCCGGGGAGTATCCTTTCTATTTCGACCATATCCGTAAGTCAGCACGTACAGATATTTAACCATCGCGTTAGTAGTCCACCATGAAACATTATATCTCCTCTCGATGATTCATTCCTCTAAAAAACACTTCACGAGTCAATCAGTGTAGATGACGAAGTGTAATTGTAGTTGCAATAGACGCACAAGACGCTGACTCACTTTTTGTTTTACGGGAAGCTGTGTATTGTAATGTGACTTATGAGTTATGAAAGATATGACTTATTATACGGCTCTATGTAGTAATAATAATTTATGGGTAATTGATTTAAATGAAAAGCAAAACCTGATTTGGGACAGTTGAATGAATATCTTTCGACAAAAACTAACAAAAAATTACGAAAACTTGAAAGAAGGAAGTTAAGGCTTCTGTCAAACAGACAAACTAATATCCATCAAAGTCATCTTACACATTATTGCAAATGACCGAGAGCAAATGTGATGAATGACTTTTGTCGTAGATCGCCTTTAGTATAACTCGACGGTTATAATCCAAGTTGAATCGAATTCTTCATCTCTTCCCTTTCTTATTAATCGGCCAAGAAAAAAACTTCATCGTACATCATTTAACACACACCGGTGACTTTGAGCCTTCGACTCGTATCTGTCACAATTGACAATGCACACCCATTTTATTTATCCCTTTTTGCTTGTGCATTTGTTCAGCGAGGATATAACAATGGAATCTTACAATTTCGACTTGGAATTGTCAAAAGACTTTGACTTTTTACTTTGAAAAGTCACAGTCTTTTGTAGAGTGAAAGCACAATGGACTTCTTCCATTGTATCATTTTTGGTCTTTTTCATTCCTTCATCCTCCGACAGTTCAAGTTAACAATGTATAATGACATTTTCCATTACATTTCTTAGAAAATCCTTATTGGCTGATTGGATATTATTGCAGGAAATGAAATCTGCAGGATGAAATACAAAAACCTACAAATTGGTATTGAATTGTTCGTCTTTAAAATTTTCTTTTTCTTTGCAGAGGGAACTACGGATATTTTCATGAACGATGGCCGAAGAGAAGAAATGTTGTATGCAGTATTCACAACCCCACCAAATAGCATTGGAGCTTCTGCAGTTTGTTCTTTCTATACGAAAGACATCCTCAAAGCATTCGATGGGCCTTTTAAGGGACAATCTTCAATTACTTCAAACTGGCTTCCTGTCCCTGACAAGGAAGTTCCTAAACCGAGACCAGGCCAATGTTCTAATGATCCAAATCACCAACCCGATTCCAATTCTGTTGCTTTCCTCAAAGGACATCCGCTAATGGATGAAGCTGTCGAAGGCCAAGCAGTTCTCACTTACACTTCCAATGACGATAAATTCGTATCAATTGCTGTTGATTATTCCCCTGAAATCGCGCCTTATCACATAATTTACATTGGAACAAGTATGAATACACGATACTTATGATTTCCTCAACAAGTTCTTTTCTTATTTCTCTCATGTAAATTAAATGGCTAATTGGATTTCTCATATAATTCCTTCCCTTCAGATTCTGGGAAAGTGCTAAAGGCAGTTGTAAACGGAAGTGGTGACCCTTCTACATCATTCCGGGATTGGAAAAACTTTGATTCTGCAACGAGTGTAATTTCCCAATCATGGGAAGTATTCCCTTCACAACAAATCAAGTCCCTAAAGCTCCTCAGCTCGAATAGACTCGTTGTATTGACAGAAAGGGAGATGAACGTGATTCGTGTTGACAATTGTGACAAGTTCAGCTCATGCAGTAAATGTATAACGATAAGAGATCCACATTGTGGTTGGGATAAAAGCCAAGAGGTGTGTGTGAGAAAAAATGGTGACCTCCACAATAACAAGAAAGATTCTACAAGCTTTATCCAAGACGTGGGTGTTGGTGATTCGCAATTATGTCCGATTGGTAAGTCACACATGCATATCTAACTATAACAAGTGACACATGTCACAAGATCATGCATATACCTTTGGTATAATCTCTGGGGGCGATTTGTATTGTCTAAATATGGAGCTTATAAATGTGCTTATTCTTTATTAGATGAACATACAAATGAAATAATTGAAGCAAATCACCTTAAAAGTATTATTGCTGGGGAAGGTAAAGATCATTTGTGCTTTTGTTTTAATCGGTATCATTCAATGTCAAGAACAAAAGTGTAACCGTAATTTGCTTTTTGGTGTTGGTGCAGAGGTGAAAGTTGAAGAAGAATGTTGTGCCTGCACTACAAGTACCACTGCAAGTACAACTCCAGGATCCAATAAAAATGACATTGTAGAGGAGAAAATCATCATTCAAGTTTACAATCAAACTGTTCATGACAATGAGATTCCTCGGCTGAGATCAGAAGGTAAGCCCAGTCATACACATATCCAGTCCAGTTAGTATAATATTCAATATTCACACTAATGAGTATATATTGTACTTAACACTTTTCAACAACTCTCTGACAACTCCCAAAAACTGTTCTTTAATGATTATTGTACTCCTTGTAGAATACATGCTACAAATTTGACTCTCTTGTAGTTTGCAATATCAATTTGCATTTATGATTTATTTTAATGTAAGCAATTTTATTTAATTGACATGACTGGGCTTATTCGACCGCACACACATATACGTACTTAAAACTTCAATCTTTGTCTGTCTCTGTTTTAAATCTTAAGCAGCACAGCTTTTGACGCATCTGACCTTTGATTCTGCATTTCTTACAATATTAATACTTAATACTTCAATAGTTATGCAATTTCTCGAGCTTGCCTCTAATTTTCTGAATTCGGGATTATATAAACACTGCAATTTAATCACATATAACTCATCCTTTCCTTGGATTAATGTCATGGTTCATTAACTTCATTAAAATGTTTATCCTTTACAGATAAGGACTCAGCTTATGTCTTGTCATCCACTGAAGGACTTGTCAGTAGTCAGTCAGTCATTTTGGCTACAACTTCATCAGCAGTGTTGTGCCTTTTCATTGGATTCTCCATGGGATTTCTTGTGTCCAAATGGATCGAATCCCGTTCCAAGAAAAGTCAATCTTCTACGAATTCCCAACTCACTGCAACGCTGAATGAATCTCAGCGACTGACAAAGCCTAAGGAAATTAAGCCTATTGACTTTGTAGTGAATGTGCCAACCTCCAATAAATCCCCAATTAAAAATAACCTGAACACTGATACAATTGAGAAAACAGTGAAGAAGATTTATATTTAGTATTTGAAAGTAAATGTATAGTTTAGTTTATCACTATTCATATTTAAGTATAACCTAAATGAAAGGAAAACTGCTACCAGAACTGAAAAAAACTAATCTTAAGATTTCGATGGGGAAGATGAGTTTTTATTTGTGAATTCCAAAGAATATAATGTAACTGATGAGGCAGCTTTTTACTTTTACTTGTTTCTATTGTTCGAATTGTGATTCGTTTATTCTCAAAGTATTTTCATGTAATGAAAACCAAGTGAAAGGTTACTTTTATCATGTAAACCACAGGAGCGTTAAATGTCCGATTGTATGTGGCAGCTGAAATCTCGTATTTTTATACCAACACGTTATAATTTCCGGGAACATAGACGTTATAATCTTTTATCGAGTTAGTTTTCATTGACATTTGTATACTTGTACAGTTTAATCAAGGATTATTTATGAATTATGATCGAATCATCAATTGCGATATTACACGATAAGTAAACTTCTGTACATATTATTATTATATATGAAAGGTCCCATATACTCCAGACTGTTTGTACAATTGAATCTGTATATAAATTGTGAATGAAAAAGTAATAATAATATGTGAATTCTTGTGAGTAGCTTTAGCTTTACTTTTGTGTATTTTGGACAGTTTCAAAAGGGTAAAGTTTTAAGAGATGATTTCCTACGTGTTTGATTAGATGCGATTTGTTTGATGTGTTCATATAATTTTACGGTTGGTTACTAAACATGAATGTATTACCTTCAGCCATTTAAGTGTCGTTACATATGTTGTACAACATTTTATAAGAACTGTGTATAGAATAACTTTGTGCCGATATAGATAAGATAGAAACTCTTTTCTAAATGTTCCAGTTCCAGAGTAGTGTCTGGAGAATATTAAACTTTCACACATGCTAACTCAACCTTCATAATACTTCTGCTATATTGCCTTTCCTGAATATAACCGAATTCCATGTTGTACTCTATAAAAGTATAAAATATTATGACAATCGTTAAAAAATGCTTTCAGTTTTAATTTTACTTGACCAGCTATTTTTAATGTACTAAAAGAAATGGACAACCTTCTAGATCTTCGACTTTTTTCAGTTGACAGTACACCGTACCTTACACCTACTACTACTACCTCGTTTGAAATGACTAATATTATTATCAATTTTATACGCAAAGACATTTTTTGTTTGTGTTGAGGCTTATTGTGTTCGACTACTTGTTTGTTTCAAAATGAAAAATATACTGTTTTACATTTCACCTGTTTATCTTGACAGAATAAAGTTAATCAAATGTTTATCACAATGGAATTCATGCGTTCAGTTGGCCTTGCATTTGCTTGGAGCTACAATGACATATTTATATATTGTTGTTATTTGTACATGGTGGATATTGCACGCTTCATTGTGTATACTTTGTACGGCAAGCACAATACTGATTTCATGAGATAAACTCGTACAGGCGTCTTCTTGATTGTGAATTATTTTCTGCAGAACTTCCATTTCACAGAAAGGTACAAATTGATGAGTGCATGATTTTCTCCTGAGAAGCTTAAACGACTTGGAATGCACTTGGGTCCTTTCCTTTCCCTTAGGAGCCTTTACTGCGGTTGTGGCCAGTCTTTATCATGGAATTTATACACATACCTCCAACATTCCGATTGTAGTGACCACAGAAGATGCATCTCACCACCTATATGCACCAATACAAATATAGATTTATGGAGTAGTAGCAATAAAAGTCTGAATGAGGCGACTACAGCCGACGCCGACTGCAGACTATAATGTGAAGTATTGTGAAGCTGTCTAGAATAATTGTATGCGTTGTCTTTAATTGTAAGAATATCCAATTCCAATCCTTTATTATCTCGTTAGGGTCAATATTGAGTTGAAGGGCTTCGTACAGGTCCCTCTGGGTCATTGAGGAAGAATAGGATGTGTTGTGTTGAAAGTAAACATGATACAATCCCGAATTAGATTAAATTGACACAAATTACACGACATGGACATGAAGTTATAAGTAACTTTATTGCACCACAAAATTCAAGTCTTACCAATATGATGTGCACTGGGGTTGGCAATTCTTTGTAAAAAGTAAAAATGTTCTTTGCTAAGCAGTATTTTCTTGAACGACAGTAGAGGAGCTTCGAATAATGAAATTCAGGACTAGAAAAATTACCCCTCCGACTTAAAAGGAGAAAACGTCTGAGCCAAAGCTTCGGTAGACATTCAGAAGACTACGACTTGCGGGAATAGTTGCAAATTCCAACACATTTTCTTCTCTGTCAAAATATTGTAAAGTTGATTAAACAGACTGATTGTTTGAGCGGAGTGGCTGCTGATTGATTGCTTGATTAATTGATTGAGTCAATAATGGAACTGGATGTCATGCGGAAATGTACCGTAAAGTAAAATTGATCTCTGTGTTAAATATTATCTTTCTGCTCCTTCTATTACTTGTGATTTCCCTAAGCTATTCCACATTCCTTCAAAAACCGGTCAACTCTACTGTAACTGCTGAAGATATTCAAAATGAATTCCACAGTCCTTCTGATTTCATGAAATTACAATAACGGAACGAACTTAACTTTAACATACGTAACTTCACTTGACGCATGAAACTACACGTAGCATTACAGCTTTTATAATAATTTTCTTTCTCAGGAACTCTTGCATATTTCTACTTCAACAAGTCTTGAAACTTTGTCTCGTGTACCCTATTGTAATTTCAACGAACACAGAGGAATCCAAGAAGAAGACATCATATTTTCTCCTTTGTTTCATAGGTCTCAACCAAACTATTACTAACTAATTATTCCCCTACTAGCCAGCTGAGCAAGACCCTGTTTGAGAGCCGTGCCCTGAATAAGTGCTACTTTTCCTAACCCAACTAACTAAACTAAATATTCTGGCCCAACTAAATATCCGTACGATATTCGAAATGAGCAATGACTTTGAAGGCAGAACTCGAGTCCCAAGTTGAAACAACAATGAACACCTTGTCAAGAATTCTTACCATTATGTCACACGTGAACGTATTACGTATTTTGCAACCTAACTTTCTTTGGCTTCACCTTTATCGAATAGAAAGCAGAGGGAGAATCTTTTATCCGACGAATGAATTCGAATTGCATTTTCACTGACGCAGCAGTGCTCTCTCAATTTCTACCCGATCTGGCTACTCCAGCTTCATGCAAAAGACACACCAAAGTCATTCATGCATGGGCCAATTGTGCCAATCTAATAATCATGTCTTCATCATCATTTCAACTCATAAATTGTCATTTTCGAAAAATCCTCATAAAACTTCAGAAACCTGAAAATGGAGAATTCAAAAACTTTCATCTCTGCGGAACTTGGTCGCTGCTGCAGCCGAATGGCAAACACTAACCCCGAACCAGAAAAATCGAGTACACCAACCGAGTGTCTCGAGGGAGAGCTCGATACAAGCTAGAGATTGTTTCCTGGAATCAGATCAAGAAGGCCCTCCAGAAGCCTCCAACCGCCTATGGTCTCTTCATCCGTCAACGTTGGTATGAAATCCGAAGAATCGGTGGAACCGACCGAGATATAATTCGGGTTGGACAAGCAGCCGCTCAAGATTGGGCTAACATGGCTCAGAAGGACAAGCGAGTGTACTTCAAGGCAAGAAATCACATGATGGTTAAGTACAGGGAGCATATTGACCAACTTGAAAATGGGGGAAGCATCAAGAAGAATTGGACGAGAAAGGCTTTTGGAGGAACCAAATTACACCGGATCCAGCAACAGCAGTGGCATCCACGCGCAGCAACAGCATCTCTGATGAATCATTGTAGTATATAGAGCTACAAACTAAATAGTCTATAAGCCTTGATTCAAAACTAAATCTGCAGGCGCGTCATTAAAGACTTCACTCCTCTAGGCTGGAGACCTCCAATCATTCCATAATCAGTCTGTAAATTCTGTCATATTCTTCTTGCCAGACAGCAACTTCTTCCTCGATAAGCTTCCTCTCCTCCCCATCATAAATGGCACCAGATTTTCTGATGAAGCACATACATAACGTTTCTGCACATAGCTGGTCATCCTTAGTGGAATTTGCACAACAGAATACTTGGAACAGAATAAGTAGATTCATAATTGGCAATTGTAGCTAAGCGGAAAAATGTATTGCTGAAAATGATGGAATTAGTTTGTTTCTTGCAACTTATTTTTGGCATTATGAATTCTTACTAAAACGATCCACGTTTCCACCTTTCCACACAGCAGTACTATGCTTGTGCTTACCCGTTCACTCTTAACATAACGAGCAAGCTGAGACTTGCATTTAATCACAGAAGTCAAACACCAACGTTAAGGACCAACGTTATGTTTTTAAAAGTCAATCTCCAAACTTGTCTTGCAAGACATCGACTTTCCTTTCGATAAGCTCCCTCTCGCAACTTCGTACCTTCCACTTGGCTTGTCCCGTTGGAAGTTCCACCAGAGTTATCTTTCCAGATAGCCTATCATTCTCTCCAGAGTTAGCTTCCCTGTCAACTGCATCAAACGTTTACAGAGACGTAGGTCGCATCTGGTGACAAAGGAAGAAGATCCTCTTGTTCTGGGCCCGAAAAGTCGGACTCTCGGGTGGGAGACTGCAACCAAAGCTTGGAGCTAGCGGTTGGAGGCGCGCAATTTGAAATCCGACAACCCTCCATCGCTGTAATTACGAGACCCACCTTTGTCAATAATACCGGTAACTTTTATCAATTCCACTTTTGTCGTTGTCAAATTTCTTTCGTGATATAGGTGGACACGTAAGAAGCATTTTTAAAGGCTTTTTGTTACATGTTTCGTAATTTGACTCATGTTCTTACATGTTCGTATCTGTTCGGAATTGTGTTAGAGATGCCGATTTATTCGGTGTAAGTACCCAAAACATAATCTATGAATAATTGGTGATAAAATATGGCCATTTGACCAGTTGCATGTTTATATTTCAGATTTTAAAACGTATTACATGACAAAGAACGCAAATACACAGCGATAGAAGAGATATATAAGAAAACGAGCGACATTTGGAAAATTCCAGTGTAACGAGGACTCCCCACTTTCGAATGCTAATCGGCAGGAGTAGTTTTTCCATTAGTTGGAACATGTTTTATTTTTATTAAAGCCCGAGGTGAGGAGTTTTAATATTTCTATATTTTGAGGAAATAACGTTGGTCTCATGGTGCCCCATTGATAATCAATATAATCATGTTAGACAATTGTTTTATTTCCTAATTAGAAACGA
>Ga0194135_10000083_pt1 | contig 50164 bp, 46 predicted proteins | sample LitLau_LLRF_2013_FD_134024 | JGI IMG/M metagenome (GOLD analysis project Ga0194135, IMG submission 134024) | Freshwater sediment microbial communities in response to fracking from North America - Little Laurel Run_MetaG_LLRF_2013 (version 2) | ecosystem: Environmental > Aquatic > Freshwater >...
AAAAAAAACTCAAACCTGTTATTGAAAAACCAAAACCAATTTTAAAAGTTGGTGATCGTGTTAGAATGCTTGATGGAAGATCTGTTGGAAGTATCGACTCAATCGAAAAAAATAAAGCAACGGTTAATTACGGAATTTTTACTTCAAAAGTAAGCTTAGATGAATTAGAGTTAGTTGAAGCTATGAAAAAATAATTTTCAACTTTCATATCTGCTTTTTAGCAGCTAATAACACAAAAAATAATCCAAATTTAAAATAAAGCAATTTAAGCATCGATTTTAAAAAAGACAATTGAGAATGTCAATATTTTAAAAAAGTCAATTTAAAACAATTTATAAAAGCCATTTTTGATTTATAAAACTTATTGAATTTTACATTTTAATAGAGAAACAACATAACAATAAAATATCTATAATTTGTTTTTTGTATTCATAGTTTTATCAATACAAGAAACCAATGAAGATATAATCACTCTATAATTACAAATTGAAATGGAAAAACATAATGAGATTAGTTCGTTCCTTGCAATAACTGTTGCTGGTAAAAAAATAATCTTCTTCGATGGTATCTGCAATTTATGCAACGGCGCAGTTCAGTTTATTATCAAGCATGATAAAAAAGATATTTTTCGTTTTGTAGCCTTGCAATCAGATTTGGGTAAAGAAATTTGTAATTATATGGGTGTTGACCAAACTAAAATCGACAGCATTATTTTATATAATCCAGGAGTCGCCTATTATTATAAGTCATCCGCAATTATAGAAATTGGAAATGATTTGGGTGGAATTTATAACTTACTTTCTGTTTTCAAAATTCTTCCAGAAAAACTTCGAAATTTCATCTATGATTACATTGCCAAAAACCGTTACAAATGGTATGGCAAAAAAGAAAGCTGCATGATTCCTACTCCGCAACTAAGAGCTAAGTTTCTGTAATAAAAAAAATCCCAAACTCAAATCTATTACAATTTGGAGTTTGGGATTTCTAATTTGAAAATCATTTTGATAATTTATTATCTAATTAATTTTCTGTATTTTAAACGTTTTGGAGTTAAATCCCCCCCAAGGCGTTTCTTTTTATTTTCTTCATAATCAGAGAAACTTCCTTCAAAGAAATAAACTTCAGAATCTCCTTCAAAAGCTAAGATGTGGGTACAAATTCTATCTAAGAACCATCTGTCGTGCGAAATAATTACAGCACAACCAGCAAAATTCTCCAAACCTTCTTCTAATGCGCGAAGTGTGTTTACATCTAAGTCATTCGTAGGCTCATCCAATAAAAGTACGTTTCCTTCTTCTTTCAATGTCATAGCTAAGTGTAAACGGTTACGCTCTCCACCAGACAACATTGAAACTTTTTTATTTTGCTCACCGCCACCAAAATTAAAACGTGATAAGTAAGCTCTTGAGTTAACCTGCTTTCCGCCCATCATAACTAATTCCTGCCCATCAGCAAAATTTTCCCAGATAGATTTATTTGGATCAATGTTAGAGTGCGACTGATCTACATAAGCAATTTTTACAGTTTCACCAACAGAAAATTCTCCACTGTCAGTAGCTTGTTCTCCCATAATCATTTTGAAAATAGTAGATTTACCAGCACCGTTTGGCCCAATAATTCCAACAATACCTGCTTGTGGCAAAGTAAAATTCAGATTATCATATAATAATTTATCACCAAAAGCTTTGGCAACATTTTTTGCTTCAATAACATTTGTACCTAAACGCGGACCATTTGGAATATAGATTTCCAAGTTTTCGTCCAATTGTTTTTGGTCTTCATTTAATAATTTATCGTAATTCTGTAAACGGGCTTTTTGTTTAGTTTGACGTCCTTTTGCACCTTGACGAACCCATTCTAACTCACGTTCTAAAGTTTTTCTGCGTTTAGAAGCTACTTTTTCTTCCTGAGCCATACGGTTTGATTTTTGATCTAACCATGAAGAATAATTTCCTTTCCATGGAATACCTTCTCCTCTATCTAACTCCAAAATCCAACCGGCAACGTTATCAAGGAAATATCTATCGTGCGTTACCGCAATAACAGTTCCTGAATATTGTGCTAAATGCTGCTCTAACCAAAGTACAGATTCAGCATCAAGGTGATTGGTAGGCTCATCCAGAAGCAATACATCAGGCTGTTGCAATAACAAACGACATAAAGCTACACGACGACGCTCACCTCCGGAAAGGTTTTTAATAGGTGTATCTCCTTCCGGTGTACGCAACGCATCCATTGCGATTTCTAATTTAGTATCGATTTCCCAAGCGCCAAGAGCATCAATTTTGTCTTGCAAAGCGGCCTGACGATCCATCAATTTATCCATTTTATCCTGATCTTCGTAATTTTCCGGAAGACCAAATAAATCATTAATTTGATTGTATTCTTCTAAAACTGCCATAGTTTCTGCAGCTCCTTCACGAACAATTTCTATAACCGTTTTAGAATCATCAAGAATTGGTTCCTGCTCTAAATATCCAACAGTATAACCAGGCTGAAAAACAACATCTCCCTGATAATTTTTATCAACTCCTGCAATAATTTTTAATAGAGAAGATTTTCCAGAACCATTAAGACCCAAAATACCAATTTTAGCTCCGTAAAAGAAACTCAAATAAATATTTTTAAGCACCGGTTTGTCTGCTCCCTGATAGGTTTTACTCAATTTTTGCATTGAGAAAATTACTTTCTTATCGTCTGACATTCTATTTATTTTTAAATTTTAATTAATTCTATTTTATTGAATTTGTAGCAATATATTTTTTGTTATTGATATTGAAAAGATTAAACTCTACCTTTCAAAGCATTAAAAACCCAGGCGTTAGCAATAAACCCAACACCAGTAGCTGCAAATCCCCAGCCTGAAACATCTCTGTATCTAAAAGCACCAAGACCTATAAGCAACAATCCCATAAGTACCATTATAAAAGTAGCCCATCCTAGAACGGTATTTTTATTCATTCCCATAACTGTGTAATTATTATTTTTAAGTAGTAAATTTTTCAGAAAGGCAAATATCGTGAATTTTCGTGGCTTAATTAAATATTTTATACAGCATTTCTTTTAACAAATCTGACTGTGGTAAAGCATTGGCTCCAACTCCTTTACTTTTAACGTCAATATCACGTAAAGCGCCTACAATCTGACTAACTTTTCGCATTGGGTAATTTTTTACAGCCAAATCATATTCCTTTAAAAAATAAGGATTTACTCCAATTGCAGCTGCTACATTCTTAGGGTTTTTATCTTTAAGTCCGTGGTATTTTAAAAGCTGAACGAAAAAACCAAACACTAATCCTGTAGTCATTACAAGAGGATATTCTTTAGGATTATGAGCAAAATTCTCAGCAATTTTGTAAGCTTTAAGCTGATTACGTTCTCCAATAGCTTTTCGAAGTTCGAATACATTATAATCTTTACTAAAGCCAATATTTTCCTCAATATGCTGTGGCGTTATCATCGTTCCCTTAGGTAAAATTATTTGCAGTTTCTCCAGTTCATTATTAATTTTACTCAAATCTGTACCCAAAAATTCAACCAGCATTGCATTTGCCTTAGGATCGATAGTGTACTTTTTACCCGCTAAAACGCGTTTTATCCAATCGCCAACCTGATTCTCATATAGTTTTTTGCTTTCGTAAACAACTCCTTTTTGAGCCAAAAGTTTAGTAACCTTTTTACGCTTATCCAGTGTTTTATATTTATAACAAAATACCAAAACTGTAGTTTCCATAGGATTGTTAACGTACGATTCAATTTTATCAATTGTTCGGGACAAATCCTGTGCTTCTTTCACAATAACAACCTGACGATCAGCCATCATAGGATAGCGCTTGGCCGTCGAAACGATATCTTCTACAGAAACATCTCTCCCATATAAAACCGTCTGGTTAAACCCTTTCTCTTCTTCAGCCAGTACATTTTGCTCTATATATTCTGATAATTTATCTATATAATAAGGCTCTTCCCCCATTAAAAAATAAATTGGCTTTATATCTCCAGCTTTTATATCGTTAACAATTTTTACAACTTCGTCCATTCAATATTCTTATTTCAAATCTAAGGTTTAGGGTTCTTCTTTCAATAACTTGAAATTTTAAACTTTGAAACCTGAAACTATTTTATATTTTTGCGCTATGCAGCAATTAAACTTTCCTACCTATACTTTCCGATTCAAAAATAGCGAAAATAAAGTGTCTATTTTTGATGAAATCAGGAAAAAATTTATAATTCTTACTCCCGAAGAATGGGTTCGTCAGCATGTAGTTCAATATTTAATGATTGAAAAAAAATATCCAAAATCATTAATTAATGTAGAGAAAGTTTTAAAAGTCAACGGATTGCGAAAAAGATATGATGTGGTAGTATTTAATACTGATGGTTCAATACATATATTGGTAGAATGTAAAGCTCCCGAAGTTAAAATCTCTCAGGCAACTTTTGACCAAATTGCCCGTTATAATATGACAATGCAGGCACGATTTTTGAATGTGACAAACGGACTAAATCATTTTTATTGTCAAATGGATTTTGAAAATGAAAAATATCAGTTTTTAAGAGGCTTGCCAAATTACAACGAATAAGAGAATATTAAAATAAATAAAAATTACTTTTGGATAAAATTGCTGTTGTTATTTTAAATTGGAACGGAGTAAAATTGTTAGAGCAATTTTTACCCTCTGTTGTCCAGTTTTCTGAAGAAGCCACTATATATGTTGCTGACAATGCATCTACAGATGATTCTATAAATTTCGTCAGGCAAAATTTCCCTACTATCAAAATAGTTCAAAATAACGGTAATCATGGCTTTGCTAAAGGTTATAATGATGCTTTGAAACATATTAAAGCTGAAATTTATGCTTTAGTAAATTCCGATATCGAAGTAACAGAAAATTGGCTTAAACCAATTATCGAAACTTTTGAAACCGAAAAACAAACTGCTATTATACAGCCTAAAATTCTTGATTTTAAAAATAAAAAGCACTTTGAATATGCTGGTGCAGCTGGTGGTTTTATTGATAAATATGGTTTTCCTTATTGCAGAGGACGGATTTTTGATACTATTGAAAAAGATAATGGTCAATATAATGATAACTGTGAAATATTTTGGGCATCGGGAGCGTGTTTTTTCATCAGAAGCGAAATATACCACGAATTAAAAGGTTTTGATGAAAGTTTTTTTGCTCATCAGGAAGAAATTGATTTGTGCTGGCGCGCGGCAAATGAAGGCCACATTATTAAATATATTTCCCAATCTGTTGTTTATCATATTGGAGGAGCAACTTTACAACAAGGGAATCCTAAAAAGACGTATTTGAATTTTAGAAATTCATTATTAATGCTTGTCAAAAATTTACCAAAAAAGGGATTGTTTTTTGTAATTTTCTTTCGAATGATTTTAGATGGTATCGCCGGTATCCGTTTTCTTACACAAGGAAAATTTCAACATACTATCGCTATTCTGAAAGCACATCTTTCATTTTATTGTATATCTTTAAAGTATCTGCGAAAGCGAAAAGATTTTCAATTGCAGCAATACTATACGGTTAAAAGTATCGTTTTCTTGTATTACTTAAAGAAACAGACCGTATTTAAAGAAATCTTTAACAGTAATCAAAATATTAAAAACTAAATTTGTAATCAACGTTTAATTAAATATAATACCTATGAGAAAAATAGTAATCGCACTATCAGTATTAATGGCCTTAACTTCGTGTGTATCGAAAAAACAATACGCAGCGTTAGAAGCTAAGAACAAAGAAACCCAAGATTTATTAAATTCTTGCACTGTAAAACTAAATACATGTTTAGAGGAAAAAGCAGGATTAGCTGCTACAGCTGAGAGCTATAAACAACATAATCAGGATTTAATAAGCACTTCAAAAGATTTAACAGTTTTAACTACTAAAGGAGCTGAAAACCTTGAAAAATCTTTAGAAAGCTTAAAAGAAAAAGATTTAAAAATCTCAAGACTTCAGGATGCTCTTACTAAAAAAGACAGTGTAACGTTAGCATTAGTTACAAGCTTGAAAGGTGCAGTTGGAATCAATGATCCAGATATCGAAATCAACGTAGAAAAAGGAGTTGTATTTATTTCTATTGCAGACAAATTATTATTTAAAAGTGGTAGCTATGATGTAAGTGACAAAGCAAAAGGTGTTTTGGCTAAAGTTGCAAAAGTAGTAAACGACAAACCTGATTTTGAATGCATGGTAGAAGGACACACTGATGACGTTCCTTACAAAAGCAACGGAGTTTTGTTAGACAACTGGGATTTAAGTGTTAAACGTTCTACTTCTATCGTACGTGTATTAACAAACGATCTTGGTGTTAACCCTGCTAAATTAATTGCAGCTGGTAGAAGTTCATATGTACCTTTAGTTGCAAATGATACTCCAGACAATAAAGCCCGTAACAGAAGAACTCGTATCGTTGTTATGCCAAAAATCGATCAATTCTATGATATGATTGAAAAAGAAATGAAAAAACAAGCAAAATAATTTAAAGTAACATACTTTGAATATACAGAAAAAGCAGGTCAATTGACCTGCTTTTATGTATCCTTAATTTTTTTAATAACCAATTAAATATAAATCAAGAATAGCATTATCTTTAAACTAACTAAATTTTAACTATACTAAAGTTAGTTATTTATTTTTAACTTTTATACCCTTTCAGTTTTTTTTTACAAATACACCACACAAAGGGTCTTACCTACACAAGATAATAATTATATATAAATTTAAAAGCTTGTTTTAATTCTTAATTAATAAAACAAATTTAATCATTCCTGATAATTTGTTTTTTTTACAAGATATCAATATCTCCTTTTCCTTCTCTTATCACAACTGGCTCATTTTCTGACAAATCTATAATTGTAGACCCTACATTATCACCATAACCACCATCAATAACAAGATCGACAAGATTTTGCCATTTTTCAAAAATCAGTTCAGGATCAGTTGTATATTCAATTACATCATCTTCATCACGAATCGAAGTCGAAACAATCGGGTTTCCCAGCTGCTTAACAATTTCAAGAACAATATTATTATCAGGAACACGAATACCTACAGTGGTTTTCTTTTTAAACTCTTTAGGTAAATTATTGTTTCCCGGTAAAATAAAAGTATAAGGACCAGGTAGGGCTCTTTTTAAAATTTTAAAAGTAGACGTATCAATCTGGCGTACATAATCTGACAAATTACTCAAATCATGACATATAAACGAAAAATTAGCTTTTTCTAATTTAACGCCTTTAATCTTTGCAATTTTTTCTAATGCACGTGAATTGGTAATATCGCAACCTAAACCATAAACTGTATCTGTCGGATAAATAACTAAACCTCCGTTCTGAAGTACTTTTACCACTTTGGCAATTGCAGCCTCGCTAGGTTTGTCCGGGTATATTTTTATAAACTCTGCCATTTTGTTTTTGTTTTAAGTTTAGTTTGTTTCAGGTTTCAACTTTCAGGCTACCGAGTTGTAACTTGAAACCTGAAACTTAAAACTTGAAACATTTTTTTATCCTACAACGTCCAATTTTGCGAAACGAAGTAAAAGTTTTTTAATTCCGCCTACTTCAAATTTTATTTCGGCTTTTTTATCCGGACCAACTCCTTCTAAATTAATTACTTCACCTTTTCCAAAACGTTCGTGCATTACCACATTCCCAATTGTTAATTTGTTGTCGAACAAGTTAGGTGCAGCATTATTTGGATTAGCTCCGGCAACTGGTTTTAATTTACGAATGTTTAAATCCGGTTTCGGGCTATTATCAGTAATATGTTTTGGAGGCGTTCCTCCTACAGGTTTTGCCAATCTTAATTTCGATTTGTCAACATCACCAAATATATCTCCGTCAATTGGCGATTTGTATCTGTAATTGCTTTCGGCCGGAGTTAGATAATCTAAATATTGGCCATCAATTTCTTCAATAAAACGCGAAGGTTCACTATCTGTCAATTTACCCCAGCGATAACGTGATTGTGCATAAGTCAGATAAGCCTGATGTTCAGCACGGGTTAAAGCTACGTAAAATAATCGACGTTCTTCTTCTAATTCACTTCTGGTACTCATACTCATAGCACTTGGAAACAAATCTTCTTCCATTCCCACTACAAAAACATGCGGAAACTCAAGTCCTTTGGCAAGGTGAATGGTCATCAGTGCTACACGATCTTCATCAGATGTATCTTTATCCAAATCTGTTGCAAGCGCTACATCTTCCATAAATTCAGACAAAGCTCCTCTGGCACCATCAATTTCTTTTTGCCCTTCTGTAAAATCTTTTATACCGTTTAAAAGTTCTTCGATATTTTGAATTTTTGCCATTCCTTCCGGAGTTGCATCTTTCTTTAATTCCTGAACCAAACCGGTTTTCTTCGCAACGTGATCTGTTATATAAAAAGCGTCCTGATTTTGATCGATAACCTGAAAACTCTGAATCATCGTTACAAAATCATTGATTTTATTTTTTGTTCCTGAGTTTAATTTTAAGTCAATTTTATCAATATTAACCATTACTTCCCATATAGAACGTTTGTAATGATTAGCTGCAATTGTTAATTTTTCAACTGTTGTATCCCCTATTCCACGTGCCGGATAGTTAATGACACGAACCAGCGCTTCTTCGTCCTTAGGATTAATCACCAAACGTAAATAACACAGTACATCCTTAATTTCCTTACGCTGGTAGAATGATAATCCTCCATAAATTCTATACGGAATATCTCTTTTTCTTAATGCATCCTCCATGGCACGCGACTGCGCATTGGTGCGATACAAAATTGCAAAAGATCCGTTATGAAGCTGATTTTGCATTTTTTGTTCAAAAATCGTACTAGCGACAAAACGTCCTTCTTCAGCATCAGTTAAGCTTCTGTGTACTTTAATTCTTGGACCAAACTCATTGGCTGTCCAAACGACTTTATCCAATTTGGTTTTATTATGCTCCATTACCGTATTAGCGGCTTCCACAATATTTCGGGTCGAACGGTAATTTTGTTCCAGACGAAACATTATTACACCTTCATAATCTTTTTGGAAATTCAAAATATTATTAATATTCGCGCCACGAAACGCATAAATACTTTGTGCATCATCACCAACCACACAAATATTCTGAAATCTGTCTGATAAAGCCCTAACAATCAAATATTGAGAGTGATTTGTATCCTGATACTCATCAACCAGGATATACCTAAAACGATCCTGATACTTGGCTAAAACTTCCGGAAATCGGGTTAACAATTCATTGGTTTTCAATAACAAATCATCAAAATCCATTGCTCCGGCTTTAAAACAGCGATCTACATATTGCTGATAAATTTCACCTAAACGTGGTCTTTTTGCCATTGCATCGGCTTCAACCAATTCCGGATTATTGAAATATGCTTTCACAGTAATCAAACTATTTTTGTAGCTCGAAATTCTCCCCAAAATCTGTTTAGGCTTATAAACATCACGATCCAACTGCATTTCTTTAATAATAGAAGAAATTAGTCTGGCTGAATCCTGAGAATCATAAATTGTAAAATTTGACGGATATCCTAAATAATCTGATTCTGAACGCAGAATACGGGCAAAAATGGAGTGAAATGTTCCCATCCAAAGATTTTTTGCTTCCGAAGCTCCCACAATGTCAGAGATTCTGTGCTTCATTTCTCGCGCTGCTTTATTCGTAAAAGTCAGCGATAAGATATTAAAGGCATCAACGCCCTGAGCCATCAGATAGGCAATTCTAATCGTTAAAACACGAGTTTTTCCTGAACCTGCACCAGCAATAATAATCATTGGCCCGTCTTTTTTAAGAACGGGTTGCCTTTGTGCTTCATTGAGCTGGTCAATGTATTTTTGCATGAAATTTTTCTCCATAATTAATGCAAAAATAAGAATTATAAAATAAAGTTCCTAAGATGCAATACCTAAGCTTCGGGACTGGAATACTAAGTTTTTTTTAAAAGTAGAACGATTGGCTTTTTATAAAACATAGTTCCCGTTTTCGGCTTTATCTCTATCATAAAATGATACTTTTTGCATTATTACTTGACAAATAGCATTCAACAAAATAAGATTTACTCAAGAAGTTAACTAAAAAAGCTTATCAAGTCAGTCTATATTATCTTAGGATCTTTACTTATAAAATACGTCGTATGCAAAACGAATCAACGTTCCTACAACGACAACCAGAAAGAAAATTCTAATAAAACCATTTCCTTTATTAATTGCCAGTTTTGCGCCCAACCATCCTCCAAGTCCATTACTTATTGCCATCGGAATGGCAATCGTCCAGATAATTTTTCCTTTTATCATAAACAGACAAATCGAACCAAAATTTGTTGCCAGATTTACCATTTTTGCATTCGCCGAAGCGTGCAGAAAGTCAAAACCTAAAAGGGCAATAAAAGCTACTACAAAAAAACTTCCCGTTCCAGGTCCAATAAAGCCATCGTAAAAACCAACAATTACACTAATAACTACAACATAAATTATTTGTGTTGTCGCCGAATGATCTTTGGCAACATGCTGTCCAAAGTTTTTTTTCGCATAAGTATATATAAACAATAAAGATAAAACCACAAGCAAAAGCGGTTTCATAAAATCATTGCTAACCATTGTTAATAAGGTAGAACCTAAGAATGCCGAAGGAACCGCTAAACACATCATAATCAGCAACAACTTCCATTGAATAACGACTTTTTTAAGGTATTGAAATGCCGCAAAAGAAGTTCCGGTAAAAGCAGGTAATTTTAAGGTTCCTACAACTGTCGAAACAGGAAGATTAGGTAATAAAATTAATCCCATAGGTGTTTGAATCAATCCGCCACCGCCCACAATCGCGTCAATAAATCCGGCAGCAAATGCTGCTAAACAAAGTAAAATAATAATGTATGAATCCATCAAGGTTGTGTTTCAGTTGGTTCAGAAAGATGTACACAAAAGTAGGTTTACATTTTATTTATTACAATAAATTTAAAGTGGATTTCTCCTCAAAAAGTATATTTTTGTTAAAAATTTGAACCAAATGGATTTTAATAGAATTATAGAATTAGCCAGTTATACTTTACCAGCAATCGTTACCGGATTTGTCGCTTACAGCTTTTTTGAACTGCATATTAAAAACAATGATAAAAAGCGTGCTTTTTTGTTAAATCGAGACTATCAGAAACAATCTTTACCAATACGTTTGCAGGCTTACGAACGTATGACTTTGTATCTGGAGCGCATCAACCTAACCAAATTACTAATCAGGATTGCTCCAATTTCAAACGAAAAACATGATTACGAAAACTTTGTTATCGATCAGATCGAGCAAGAATTTGAGCATAATTTAACACAACAAATTTATATGTCTGACGAATGTTGGACTATTATTACAACGGCTAAAAACTCAACAATACAAATTATTCGTAAAGCCGCTATGAGTGATCGTGTTGATAGTGCTGATAAATTACGTGAAGTAATCCTAAATGATTTATTAGAAAAGCAATCTCCAAGTAATGCCGCTTTAGGATATATTAAAAATGAAGTTTCCGAATTGTGGTAAATAAATATTTCAGAGTTTAGATTTTTGTACCAAATGAATAATTAAATGTAAACAATAATCTAAACTCTAAAATTACCTGTTATCACTCATCACTTCAGACTTATTCTGAGCATATTCATACCCCTGCTCCCACCATTCTTTCATGACTTCTTTATTAAAAATAAGGGCATTATCGGTTAGTTTTGTTGGTGTATAATATAAGTTAAGTTTCACATTTTTATTATTTGCCATAAGTTTTCCTATTGCAATGTCGTGTTTTTCAACCTGATCAAGAGCAATTCGAAACAAATCAATCATGAGTGAAAACGGATTTTTGCCAATAACAGTTTTGGTCATATTTACTTCGGTTTCCAGAATAATAACATCAATTTCGGTGGCACCACGATTAATTGCTTCACGAATAGGAACCAAACTCGAAAACCCGCCATCGCCATATTCGTAATTATTTTTCTCCACCAGACTCATAAACGGAACATAATTACTGGAAATCCATGACCAATCACAAAATTCTTCATAAGTACAGTCTTTTACAGACTTATATTCTGATTCGTTTTTAGTAAAATTAGTAACAGTGATGACAACATCGTTATTAAGTTTTTTTAGTTTATTAAAGTCAGACAGAGAAAAATTATTTCTGATATATTTTTTTAATCCTTTGCTTTCACCAAAGGTTCTTTTTCCTTTAAAAAACTGACGCAGTACATTGAAATGGTTTATGGTTACAATATCTACTCCGTTTTTGTTTTTTACTACAAAAGGACAGATATTAAAAATACTGTTCATGGTAACATTGGTATAAACAGAATGGATTTTTTTGATGTGACCCAGCGCTAAATGCGGAATAAGTAAACTCCCTGTCGAAGTTCCTATAAATAAATCATATTCGTGATTTTTTTCTTCTATCAGATATTGCGCCACACCACCAGCAAATGCGCCTTTACTTCCACCACCAGAAATAACCAATGCTCTCATAAATATTATTGTAGATTTTGTTTTTGGATATTTTTTTTAAGAAACCGAGCAAAGAGAACAGACCGAAAATCTCATGCCTACTGTCTTTTATCTTTATTCTATTCTTTCAACAAACGATTTAATTGAAATTGTTCATCGGGGTTCAAATTAGGCAAAATTCTTTCAAATGAAGCACGCAATTCAGAATTTTTTAATAAAGCCCGAATAGAATCTCTTCCAAACTTTGAAAACTGCCACATATGATGCGTTGTAGCATTTACCAAATTCGTTAAAACCTGATCGTTTATGATTTTGAAAGAAAGCAGCTTTTCAAGGGCATTTTGTCTCGTTGTGGCTTCGTATCTTGTCGAAGAAAAAGCGATCAGCTCTGAAGCCAGATCTTCTGGATTATTACTGTAATTTGGGGTTGTTAACGCTAATGACAACCTTAAAGTTCGAAGATTATAATCATTAAAACCAATCCAGTTTTTCGATTTATTTAAATAATCATTACGATGATCCGGAAAGTTTTTCCACAAATAATACAAAGCTATTTCTTGGGTCTGATAGGATTTATCATCTAATAAACTTTCATATTCTATTCTAAAATCTTCGGGTATTTTACTTAATGAACCAGCAACAGCTTGTCTAACCTGTACATTATGTGTTTTTAGTGCGAGTTGAAGAAGAGCTTTTTTAGCATCGTATTTTTCGGTTTCTAACTGATTTACAATTGCTTCTTTTACTGTTTCGTAAACATTTGATTCTAATGTTTTTCTTAAAAACTCCTCTTTTTCTGCCAATGGAGTTTTCTTCAGTTTATCGACTTCTAAACGAACCTGAATCGCTTTGTTTTTGCTCAATAAGGCATTCGCTGTTGGGGTATCAAAAGCGGTCGATTCCAGCCAGGTTTTTTGAAACTGAATCAAATCAAAATCAGATACTTTTTTAATTTCATCAAAGAAGTTTTGTGTATTTACCGTTTGATAGGCATATTTCTTCAGATAACTTTTTATCGCCTTTTTGAAAGCTTTATCTCCTATTGATTCGTGTAAAACAAACAAAGCCCAAGCACCTTTTTCGTAGAACGTTAAAGAGCTAGCCTTGGCATTTAAAACCGGAACAGAATCAGTTCTGGACGCAAATTTTATCTGTTGCGCAGTTTCGTAAAGTTTAGAATAAAAATAATCATCTCCGTAAATTTCTCTTTCTGCCAATGCGGCATAATAGGTAGCAAATCCTTCCTGAAGCCAATGATGAGTACTGCTTTCGGCTGTAATTAAATCCCCAAACCAGTGATGAGCCAGTTCATGAGCATCAACATTGGTATAATTTCGGTCTTCAAAACCTATGGAATCAACCACATATCGGGTAGCAAAAAGCGTTGTTGTAGTATTTTCCATTCCAGCATACAGGAAATCGCGAACGGGAATTTCTCTGTAGATTTCCCAAGGATACTTCACGCCTATTTCTTTCTCCAAAAAATCAAAAATACGTTTTGAATAGCGATAGGTTGGCTCAAAACGATTTGCATCTTTATTCTCTAAATAATATTCTAATGGAATTCTGGATTTGGCTTTAAATTCTTTCTTATCATACTTTCCAACGGCAAGCATCAATAAATAAGAACTCATTGGTTTTTGCATTTGGTATTGCCAATGAAACTGATTATCCTTTTCGGTTTTGTTTTCTAAAACTCCGTTAGAAACCACCTGATAATCTTTATCATAAGTTATTCCGAGGCTAAAAATTACTTTTTCATTTACATCATCAAAACTCGGAAACCAGTTACTAGTGTATCTTCCCTGACCCTGAGTCCATATTTGAACTTCAGAATTTTCGATATTCACAAAATAAAGAGCTTGTTTAGGTTTAGCTGAATACTCAAATGTGAGATGATTTTCTCCTTTCTGAAAATATCCAACAATTTGTAGTTCCTTCCCGGTATTAATAAAAACGACATCTTTATTATCAATCTGAACTTTAGAAAATTCCATGTTCTTAGCATCGATTTTAATGGTGTCGAGGGGTTTTAAAACCTCAAATTGATAATCAACCATTCCGAAAACTGATTTTTCGATGGCGTTTAATTTCAATTGCCCGTTAACCGATTTAAAATCTACAAATTGGGTTTGTTGTGCAAAAGCGAAACCGGTAATAAATAGAAAGAGGTATTTCATTAAAATAAATTTGAAGGCGAAAATCCAAAGTTACAAAGGTTTCATCAACAAATCGAATGAATTTTGTAAGTTTACAATATAAAATTACAACAAATTGACAATACCTAAAAAAGCTCTCTTTAACTGGAGCAGCGGAAAAGATTCGGCCCTGGCTTTATATAAAATGCTGCAAAATTCAGATTTTAAAATAGAATACTTAGTAACTAGTGTGAATCAGCAATTTCAACGCATTTCGATGCATGGTGTTCGTGTTGAACTATTGGCAGCACAGGCAAAAAGCATTGGTTTGCCACTAAAAATAATGCAGATTCCCGAAATGCCTACTATGGAAGTTTATGAAAATGTAATGTTTGAAACCTTGTCTGAAATAAAAAAAGAAGGTATTACACATGCTGTTTTTGGTGATATTTTTCTTGAAGATTTACGCAAATACCGGGAAGATCAATTGGCAAAGCTGAACTTTCAGGCTGTTTTTCCGCTTTGGAAGATTCCTACTCACAATTTGATTCAGGAATTTATTTCGCTTGGTTTTAAAACGATTATAGTTTGTGTTAACGAACGTTATTTGGATAAAAGTTTTGTTGGCCGAATTATCGATCAGGATTTTATAAACGATTTGCCTGAAAATGTAGATGTTTGCGGCGAAAACGGCGAATTTCATACTTTTACTTTTGACGGGCCTATTTTTTCAGAGCCTGTAAAATTTGAAATTGGCGAAATTGTTTATCGAAAATACGAAAAGCCTAAAACAGAAAATACTTCAAACACCGCTTGCGATACAAATTCAGATGAAGTATTTGATTATGGATTTTGGTATTGTGACTTAATTTCATAAAATGAAAAGATCCTATTTTAAAAAAACAGGAGTACTTATTCTGCTAATTCCTATGACTTTTACACTTCAAAGCTGTTTGGTTAGTCGATGCAAAAGACCCCAAATTGTTGGCTACGTTTATGATTCTATAACCAGAAAACCAATTGAAAACTGTAAAGTTGGAGAAAATCTGACGGATACAAATGGTTATTTTCAATTAAAAGAATTACGTTATTCTCAGTTTACCTTCGTTGGTTCTGAAGCTCCTCCGTTAATGGCAGATGAGCCTGTTTATAAAGAAAATTATGAACAGAAATACATAAAACTGTTTAGTAAGTATGGTAGCGGAAATAGAAAAGGCAGTCTGCATAATGCCGATACGATCTTTTTAAAAAGAAAATCAATAACAGCTGATTATAAATAGTTTATAATTTAAAGAAAAATATTATTTTTATTAAAAACTACGTTAGTATGCTTACAAAAGAAAGTCCTGAGATACAGAAAGTTTTATCTTTCCTTGATGAAATAGGAATAGATGTAATCGAAAAAGAATTAGATACAACTTTTTTACCTGGCTTAAGCCTAGGGTCAAATTGTATTTATATCGATTATGAAAAGTTATTATATCCAGGAGATATTTTGCACGAAGCAGGACATTTGGCTGTTACCACTCCTTTAGAAAGAAACTTAGTAGGTACAAACGAAATTTCTGCAGACTGGCCTGATCAGGGCGAAGAAATAGCAGCAATTTTATGGTCGTTTGCCGCACTAAATCACTTAGAATTACCGCTGGATTTTGTGTTTCATCCAGACGGTTATAAAAATGCATCCAATTGGTATATTTCAAATTTTAGCAGTCAATCTTATATTGGATTACCGCTTCTCGAATGGATGGGACTTTGTTTAGGCGAAGATCGCGCCGGTAAAGAGGGAAAACCTGCATTTCCGACAATGCTAAAATGGGTAAGAGATTAAATATAATAATTAGAAAACGAGATAATGTATTCTGCTTAAAATCATTATCTTATTATCTCATTTTCTAATTCAATTTTAAGCATACATACTAAGTAAATTGGTTACAGTATTCCAGTTTCTAATAGTTGCTGTTAGGTTTAGTTTTTTCTCGATGTATTTTTGGTCAAATCTTGTTTTTCCTGCTCCAACCGCATATTTAATAAAAACCCTGTTTCCATCTATGTGGGCTTCGTCCGGTTTAAACTGACTGATTTTGAGATCGTTTATATTTTCTTTTTTAAGGAACATTGAAACAAATGCGACATATAGCTTTTTAGTGTCAACATCTTTTTCTTTTAAATATGGATTATTGGTAAAACACAACTCCAGATCTTCTTTTGTAATTACAATAACCGGAACTTCGTGCCCAAAAACTTTAAAGATTTCCTGTTTGATCATAAATCCTACTTTTGAAGCATCTTCTTCACTATCAACAAAAACATTTCCGGATTGTAAATACGTACGAACATTTTGAAAACCAATATTTTCCAGCATTGTTTTCAAAGCTTCCATTTTCATCATATTGTGACCAGAAACGTTGATACCGCGTAAAAGTGCTAAATGTGTTGTCATTTTTTAATTTTTGTGTAAAGATAAAAATTCAGATTCTTTACTGTTCTTTTCTTATAGTTTTATCATAATAAAAGCTATCTTTACTCTTCTCCAATTTCGATATCAAACTTTATCAAAAAATCGTTTAGTCTTTTTTTATACTTTTCTTTAGCCTCGTTTATAATTTCATCGGTTTCTTCGCGGGATCCTATCGGATCAAGATTAAATTCTTTTTTAGCCCATTCCTGAAACTCCTGTTTATTTTCATTTTCTTCGTAATACTCTTCGTCCTGATAAAAATAAGCACTATCAAAATCAACTGAAATTTCTGTATCAAAAGTCAGAAGATGAATTAGTTTTCGGGTATTTTCAGCTACGACATGAATACCGCCTTCATCACCAAAAACAACAATTGGGCAATTGTTTATATCACTGTCGATAAGCCAATACGCATAAGTACTTCCGGAACCGTTTGCTCCGGCAAATTCAATAAAACTAGTATAAAATTCTTCTTTTTCTGACCATGTTTTTATACCTGTTTTATCCTTTATTATGATTAGTCCAAAACATTCTGAATACGTTTCTGATCCATATTCCTGTTCAAATTTATAGAGTTTCACTAAATCTTCCGGCACTGCATGATTGCCAAACTGAGTCGAAAATTCTTCTAATGAGAAACTGTTATCATCTGCTGCATATTTTGTTTCATCGCTTTCTTCATCATCAGAGCGTTCGGTTGTAAGTACTTCAAAAGCTTTTATTGCTGCATGTTTGATACAGTAAAATTCTATTCCTGGAGCCGTTTCATTATTAATCCATTGGTATTTCGGATTTCCGTCTTCATAAAGATATTCCAGTACCAGCGTGATTTCCTGATTTTCATGACACCACAAGGCACGCATTTTAATATTAAAACCATTTTTGATTTCTTCTGAAAGCTGACTGTATTTTAAACCTTCGTAATCAAAAGACACAAACAAATATTTCGAATTTGTATTTTCTTCGTAAAGGCTGCCTTCATCTTTAAACTCTTGCTTGCCAGACAAAATTTCAATCATATTTATAAACTGATTACGAAAATTGGTATACGCATACTTTTCTGTTTTATCGTAATCAATGATCGATAATCCTTTTCTAAAAACCTCTTCATAATAATTGTTCCCTAATATTTCTGTACCATAATTTGAATATTCGATAAAAGAATCGGCAACAATATCAGATAATTTATGGGTTGACGGAAAGTAGTTTTCAAGCGTTATAATAGATCCGTCAGTATCAGAAAGGTTACTGCAAATCATTACATCTGGTCTATTTATGTTAACTATAGTCTGAACATTTGTAAAACGTTCAAAATGCATAATCATGTCATCGCTATAAATTAACCAAGCTGTCACATCGCCTTTTACAAAAAGCTCTCCATGATTATATTCGCCTAAAAGTGAGTCACATTTTAAACCGCCGCCCAAATAATGCACGCTTCCAAATAATGCAATATTAACTGTGGTTGTTTCACCCAATACAATCAAAGCAGGAGAATTATCTGTATCAAAAGAACTTATAAACTTAGTAACATTCAGGTTTCGTTTAAAAATAAATCCAAGTATAAAAATATCCGAATGTTCATCTGTACTAAAATCCATTTCTAAAGAATCCATTTCGACATCTTCTTCTGCCAGTAAAAAAATTGGATTTTCTTCATAATCAGGAAAACGCCAAGTGTCTTCAAAAACGTTGTAAATTTTTTTGCCGTTAAAATCGGTAAGATCTCCAATAATAGTATGCGCTTCATGCCGATTAATAACTTTGAATGTAACACCGGCAAACACTATTGTTTCAAAAGGAATTTTTTCTTCTTTCATTACAGTTGGGGCTTATAACTTTTCAAACAAATGTAATAATTATCTCTATTTATTAAAAAAATAGAGATAACTAAAATCAACAAAAAACTCTATCCGCTTTCAGATAGAGTTTTTTATGTTTTTGATTTTTTGAGGTGTATAAGATATTGATGTAGTTATCTTAATTTTTGATATACTAATCCGGGACCGTCGCATGCCTGCCAGAAACTCACTAATAAACCTTCTTTGTTTACAGAAAGACTTTCAGACAAATTACCAAAACAAGTTCCTATAATTGGACTGCTTTCTTTGTAAGTTAAACCAAGTAAGGTTTCTTTTTCTGTCTTTGTAATTTTAAAGGTTCCGCTGGCTGTTGTTGTTTTATTATTTTCAATTCTTGTTTTTACAAATGTTCCGTCTGTATTAAAAACATACGACTCCTGCCACTCCAGCTTATCAAAAATTGTATTTGCAGTTCTAAAAGTTGTCATTTTAATTAGAGTCCATTTTCCGTAATAATCCGTTGCAACAGGAGTTTTGTTATCCTCCTTTGAACAGGAAATAAGACTTATTATTACAATAAAGATAATTCCAAGTTTTTTCATTTTATTTTATTTTTATGAATTGGTTAAACCTTATAGATTGAAATTTTGTTAAATGGTTGCTTAAATTTACAGAAAAACAACAAAAAGATTAATATTTCATCTCTCCTGTCTAATAAAATCAACCTTTTGAAAGATAATTAAAATCTTAAAAAAATTAGAATCATGTTTAGATCGAATTGATTTTGAATACAGATAACACTTTCAAATTTCCTAATTAAAATCTATATTCGCTTTTTTAAAGAGAAAAGAAAATAGAATAAAAGCTCAAATCTTTACTCTATATTCTAAACTTGAAAAGTCTAAAGATCTAACTATCTAAAAAAAATGTCTAACAATCTCCTTGAAACTCCAATTGAATACTTAAAAGGTGTTGGCCCAAGTCGTGGTCAGTTGCTTCGTAAGGAATTGGGAATTCATAAATATGGAGATTTGGTTAATTTTTTTCCTAATAGATATATTGACAGAACGCGTTATTATAAAATCAACGAACTTCAGAATACAGGTACGGAAGTTCAGATTATTGGAAAAATCATTAACATTAAAACGGTTGAATTTGCCAAAAACAAAAAACGTCTGGTTGCCACTTTTGTGGATGATACAGGGCAAATCGACCTAAATTGGTTTCAGGGTCATAAATGGATTCGCGAAACCCTGAAACTGAATGAACCGCTTGTTATTTTTGGAAAATGCTCTCTTTACGGAAGCCAGTTTAGTATGGCGCATCCGGAAATTGAGCTTTTAAAAGAACACGAAAAAAGTCTTCGCTCTGCCATGCAGCCTGTTTATCCTTCGACAGAAACTCTTGCTAACAGAGGAATTTCAAATCGAACGATTAATAAACTAATGGAACAGTTGTTTCTGGAAACGCAGGCTCTGTTTACTGAAACTTTTCCACCTTATTTAATCGAAGAATTAAGATTAATTTCAAAAAGAGCAGCTTTATTCAATATTCATTTTCCTAAGAGTACAGATGCTTTGGCGAAAGCCCAATTCAGATTAAAATTTGAAGAATTATTCTTCATCCAACTACAATTAATTACCAAAAATCTTATTCGGAAACATAAAATAAAAGGCCATCCGTTTACAAAAGTGGGTGAGTTTTTTAATGAATTTTATAAAAATCATCTTCCTTTTCAGTTAACCAATGCTCAAAAAAGAGTGGTTAAAGAAATTCGTTCAGATATGGGAAGTAATGCTCAAATGAACCGGTTATTGCAGGGAGATGTTGGGTCCGGAAAAACAATTGTAGCTTTTTTAAGTATGCTTCTGGCTATTGATAATGGTTTTCAGGCTTGTTTGATGGCGCCAACAGAAATCCTTGCTAATCAGCATTTTATTGGCTTATCTGAATTGGCTGTTACTTTAAACATTAATATCAAAATACTAACAGGTTCTACAAAAACTTCAGAAAGAAGAATTATTCATGAAGAACTTGAAAACGGAAGTTTACAGATCCTGATTGGTACACACGCTTTATTAGAAGATAAGGTAAAGTTTCAAAATCTTGGTTTGGCCGTAATTGATGAACAACATCGTTTTGGCGTAGAACAAAGATCTAAATTGTGGAAGAAAAACGAAATTCCGCCACATGTTTTGGTCATGACTGCAACACCAATTCCGAGAACTTTAGCGATGAGTTTATATGGTGATTTGGATATTTCTGTAATTGACGAATTACCTCCGGGAAGAAAACCCATTGAAACTGCTCATCGTTTTGATACTAATCGCTTAAAAGTATGGAAGTTTCTACGCGATGAAATTGCCAAAGGCAGGCAAATTTATATCGTTTATCCTTTAATACAGGAATCTGAAAAAATGGATTATAAGGATTTAATGGATGGTTACGAAAGTATTTCGCGTGATTTTCCGTTGCCTCAATATTCTATTTCCATTTTACATGGAAAAATGAAACCGGCAGATAAAGATGCCGAAATGAAGCGATTTTCTGAAGGAAAAACCAATATTATGGTCGCTACAACTGTAATTGAAGTTGGTGTAAATGTACCCAATGCCAGCGTTATGATAATTGAAAGTGCTGAACGTTTTGGTCTTTCACAATTACATCAGCTGCGAGGCCGCGTTGGCCGTGGAGCCGAACAAAGTTATTGCATCCTGATGACAAGTCATAAGCTAAGTTCTGATAGTAAAATCCGTATGGAAACTATGGTTCAGACAAATGATGGTTTTGAAATTGCCGAAGTCGATTTGAAACTTCGAGGTCCCGGAGATTTAATGGGAACTCAGCAAAGTGGCGTTTTGAATCTACAAATTGCCGATATTGTTCGTGACCGGGATATTTTAGGTTTAGCCCGAAACTATGCCATGAAAATCTTAAAAGAAGACGGCCCATTGCAAAAACCGGAACATGCTGTCCTAAAAGCTGTTTTTATCGAATTAACAAAAAAGAAAAATATCTGGAATTATATTAGTTAGAGGTACTAAGTTTTTTTTATAGGTTCAAAGTGGCAAAGGCTAAAAATTAGAACTTAGAAAAATAATCTTTATAGATTATTGTGATCCTGGCCTAAGTAGAAGTATATCAAAAATAAATAAATCTAAAACACGATTGTCATCCTGAGTGAAATCGAAGGCTTATGAAAATAAAAAACTTATCAACTTAGTCTCTCAGAAACTTAAAAAAATATACTTCATTGTAACAAGCCAAACATTCAAATACTGTTTTACAGGTGATTTAGATTTGTTGGGGGACAATCTTTAAATTTGAATTTTTAGTTTATACAATGAAGCATATATTTTACACTATTTATTTTTTAGATGATGTTTTCTTTTCGAATAAACTGCCAAATAATCCTTTACTAATTTTATTTTTATCATCTTTTCCTGTAGCGATCAGATGATCAACATATTCCATATATGTTTTTTTACGCTCTTCAAGAAAGCCAATTAAATAATCTTCAGAAGCACCAAGACCACTCACTTCTTCAATATGTAGCAGTTTTTTGTATAATGGCTCAATAAACTTGACGATAATATCTTCAGGAACGGATTTTCTGGTACCAAAAAAACCAGCTATTTCGCCATCTTCATCGGCTATGATTTTAAAATCTGTAACTACCCAATAATATCTTCCGGTTTTCGACATATTCTTTATGATCACATGAATATTCTGACTGGATTTAATACTGTCCCATAAAAATTTGAAAATTACTTTTGGCATATCAGGATGGCGCACCACATTATGAGGCTGGCCAATTAATTCATGCTCATCATATCCTGATACATCAATAAAAGCTTCATTTGCATATAATATGGTTCCTTTTGTGTCTGTTTTACTTAATAATACTTTAGTTTTATTCCAATCAACTTCTCTGTCAGACGGAGTCGGGCGGTTAGTTCTGATGTCCATAAATTTTGTATTTTAAATTACTATACAATTGATTTTTTGCGTATAAATTGAAGCCTTTAAAGTATTTGATTGAATTAAGCTTTTTTATCTAAATTAACTTTGACCTCTATTATTAGTTGATTTAACATGAATATCGTTTACCAAATCATCAATTTTTTTAGCGCTTTCTCTCATCATTTCCAGATAACTCAACAGCTGATCATTATCTGTGTGTCCTTTCGAAACATCGATAAGCTTAAGCACTGAGGTTACAGGTAATTTTAAATCAATAGTGGTTCTGTGAATAAAATCGTTATAGTCTTTTGTTGCACTCATCGAGCTATATTTTGCCGAAGCTAACTTGATATTTTCCAATTCATATTCATCAGAAATTTTAGAAATATGCTTTTGGCTGTGTTCTTTAAAATAATAAGCCCAATATCCATTCATAAAGAACACTACTGCTGCCAGAACAACGTGAATAATAAGCGTTTCAAAATCAAAATTTACCTGCGAAAAATACAATTGCAAGCCTTTGGGGTCCGTGTAAATAAAATTTTGCATGTAAGCCAAAGCAGCGTGATGCAGCACTACTAAAATAGTAAGCGGAATCTGAAGCTTCCAGTTTTGATAAATAATCAAAATAGTACTTGCAATAAATACTGTAAAATGCATTTCAAATAATCCGTGCATCTGATAAATGTATTGTGCCATAAATATGGCCAGAACAACCGACAATACATATTGATAAAAATTAGAATTCTTAAAGAAAAACTTTGCAGAATAATACAATAACAAATTTAAGGTCCCTACTCCTACACCAATTTCAAAAGTATCATACTTGAAGGCTAAGGCAATTCCCAAAAGAAAATAAATGGCAAGAACATAATTAATAATGGTATCTGATTTTTGTGTCATTGTCGACATAAAATTGTGCAGATAATCTTGTTCATTCAAACTGGCTTTTGTTTTCATAAATTAAATAGATTAGGTTAAGAAAATAGATTTATTTAGTGCAATTTGGTAGCGAACATCCATAAGCTCTCAATGCCAAAGCATCAAATGAAGGAGAGCTATTTTCTTTTAACAATGAATCAATTGCCATTTGGGCATAATTGCTGTCTGCATTAGTACAATATCTGGTTTTATTGTAGTTTCCGCGATAATATAAGTTTTGAGAATCATCCAGAAGCACTGCCTGAGGCGTCGAAAAAACACCACAGCTTTTCGCGATACCGGAATCAAAATAGACCGGGATTTTGGCGTCAAATTTTTGCTGGATTTCTTCTATAGTAAAGTTCTTTTTTTTGTTAAGTACTACGATTTTAAAGTTGATTCGGTCACCATATTTTTTAATCAAACCGGTAACATGCGGAATGTTAAATCGGGAGCAAGGACAATCCGGATTAAAAAAATGAATAAAAATAGGCTTGTTATCAGCAATACAGCATTTTAAGTCTACTTTGCTTCCAAGCGCTATTTTATGATAATTTTGAGGAACCGGAGTTGGTAAACTGTATTTATATTCATTTTGCCAGAACAATATTGAGATTGCAACCAGTATTAACGTAAACCATAATGCAGCAAGTAATTTTTTTAGCATAAATTAAGTGATTTTAGGATTACTAAAAACGAATAATGCATAAACAATTGTTAATTACCCGTTGTATAAATATGTAATTTTAACTTAAAAAAAAATAAAAAACCTACACTTTTTTACGCTTAACCTCCAAAAACACTACTATTCTCACAAAACAAACACCATTCTGTTTAAGCTTATCAATGTTACGAATAAAATCGATAAAGTGCAAAGAAAATCAGATAAAAAGCTTTAAAATATTATTTCATAATCTTTTTCGCATTTAAAAAATATGATTTTCAAACTGTTTTGTAAGTAAAAATCTATATAAATATTAATTTTACGAATCTAAATATTGTTTTTTATCTTAAAATAATCTGAAACTTTTTTTTCGCTTACATTAAACCATTGTAAACTTTGTTGGTCTAACTACTGCCTTTATTTAAAATTTGTATCTACAAGTGTTAAATAAAAGCTAAGCTCTTTAGTTTTCGCAACAAAAAGTTAAATTTGCGAGCTTACTAAAACATATACCAAAAAAAATACATTTACCTCAATTTTATGAAAGTAAAAAACCTAGTTTACACCCTGCTAATCATCGGATTAGGAGGATTTATTGCCTACAGAGTCGTTTCTAACAAAAGTAAAAACGACGATTCTAAAAAATCAGTAGACAAGAACTCTCCAACAACAGTTACGGGAATTGTAGTTAACACAACCACTTTTGATAATAATTTATCACTATCCGGCTCAATCGAAGCAAATGAACAAATTGAAATTCACAGTGAAGTTTCGGGAATTGTTGAAGGAATTTATTTTACTGAAGGCACTTATGTAAACAAAGGCCAGGTACTTTTTAAAGTAAATGATATCGAATTAAAAGCACAGCTAAGACAAGCTCTTACCAAAGAAGGTTTAGCTGCTGAAAACGAAAGAAGAGCTAAATTGCTGCTTCAAAAAGAAGCGATCAGCCAGGAAGAATTTGATATTGCAAATGCTGATTATGCTTCGATGAAGGCGCAAACTCAATTAATCAAAGCGCAAATAGCAAAAACATCTGTAAAAGCTCCTTTTTCAGGAAAAATTGGTTTGCGTACGATTTCTCCCGGAACTTATATTACGCCAACTGTTTTAGTAGCTAAACTGGTTAATACTGCAAAATTAAAAATTACATTTTCTATTCCTGAAAAATATGCCTCGCAGGTAAAATCAGGCTCAGTAATTGAATTTGCGGTTTCCGGTTCAGATAAAGTTTACAATGCAAAAATATACGCTATAGAACCTGAAGTCGAAGTTGCGACACGTACCTTACAGGTTCGTGCCATTGCTGATAATACAGATGGAAAACTTTTTCCAGGAACTTTTGCTGATGTAAAATTACCTTTAAACATCATAAAAGATGCTATCGTTGTTCCTACAGAAGCAATTATTCCGGTACAAAACGGTAAAAAAGTATACATCTCAGACATGGGTAAAGCCAAAGAAGTGATGGTTGATGCTACAACGAGAACAGATTCTTCTATTTTGATTTTATCAGGATTAAAAGCCGGAGACACTTTGATTACAAGCGGTGTTATGTCGTTAAAAAATGAAGCTCCGATAAAAGTTATAGTAAAAAAATAATCTTTAAATTCTGAGTTATAGGCTATTTATTTATAAAGCTTGCCTTTATCCTCTTTATTTTAAAATCAAAAATCTGAAATCAAAAATCTCATTATGAGTTTATCAACAACAAGTATAAAAAGACCTGTTTTAACTATTGTACTGAATCTTTTAATTATTCTATTCGGTTTCATTGGTTATACTTTTTTGGGTGTGAGGGAATTTCCTTCGATTGACCCCGCACAGGTTTCTATCAGAACCAATTATACCGGAGCCAATTCGGATATTATTGAATCTCAAATCACAGAGCCGCTGGAAAAAGCAGTAAATGCTATTGACGGAATTCGAAATATAACATCATCCAGTAATCAGGGAAGCAGTAATATTACTATAGAGTTTAATCTTGACAAGGATCTTGAAGAAGCTGCTAATGATGTTCGCGACAAAGTTTCGCAAGCCATTAGGAGTTTGCCTCAGGATATTGATGCGCCGCCTGTTGTATCAAAAGCTGATGCCGACAGTGATGCCATCATTTCGATGACGGTGCAAAGTGATACAAGAAGCTCTCTTGAATTGAGTGATTATGCCGAAAATGTAATTTCGCAGCGTTTAGAAACTATTCCGGGAGTAAGTGGTGTTCAGATTTGGGGACAAAAACGTTATGCGATGCGTTTGTGGATTGATCCTGTAAAATTAACTGCTTACAAATGTACTGTTGCCGATGTTCGTACTGCATTAAATGCTCAAAATGTTGAGTTACCATCCGGAAAATTAACAGGAAACAATACTGAATTAACCGTAAAAACAGTTGGTAATCTTTCGAAACCGGAGGAATTTAATAATATTATCATTCGTACAGACGGAAATAAAATTGTTCGTTTAAGTGATATTGGAGGAGCTGAATTAGGTCCTGAAAATATCGAAACAAAACTAAGCCAATCCGGACTTCCAATGATTGGTCTTGCCATTGTACCGATGCCGGGAGCCAATTATCTGGATATTTCGGCTGAATTTTATAAAAAATACGAGGCTTTAAAAAAGGATCTCCCTAAGGATATCAAGCTAAATATTGCCCTCGACAATACTATTTTCGTAAAGAAATCAGTGCATGAAGTTGCTGAAACTTTAGGAATTTCAATTATACTGGTAATTATCATTATTTACCTGTTTTTTAGAGACTGGGCAATTGCGTTCAGGCCTTTAATTGATATTCCGGTTTCGTTAATTGCTACGTTTTTTATCATGTGGCTTTTTGGATTTTCGATCAACGTATTGACTTTACTGGCAATCGTTCTGGCAACAGGACTTGTGGTGGATGATGGAATTGTGGTTACCGAAAATATCTTTAAAAAGGTAGAAGAAGGAATGTCTCCAATTGAAGCTGCCATCAAAGGTTCTAACGAAATTTTCTATGCCGTAATTTCGATTTCAGTAACACTAGCAGCGGTATTTTTACCTGTAATTTTCTTAGAAGGTTTCGTAGGCCGACTCTTTAGGGAGTTTGGTGTTGTAATTGGTGCCGCAGTATTAATTTCGGCCTTTGTATCCTTGACTTTAACGCCAATGTTAAATGCATATTTGATGAAAGGCGGAGAACAGAAAAAATCAAAATTCTACGTTAAAACAGAACCCTTTTTCGAAAAATTAAATAGCGGATATGCAGATGCTTTAGCGCGTTTTATGGAAAAAAAATGGATTAGTTTTCCTATTTTGATTGCTTGTTTCGGATTGATTTACCTATTCTTTACCATTCTTCCAAAAGAAACTGCTCCTTATGATGACCGTAGCTCTGTAACCATGCGTATGACTACACCAGAAGGTTCTTCATACGAATACACAGATCGTTTTATGCAGGAAATTTCTAAACTGGTAGACGACTCGATTCCGGAGAAAAAAGTAAGTTTAGTAATTACAGCACCTGGTTTTGGCGCTTCGGCAACCAATACTGGTTTTATCAGGCTTTCATTAAAACAACCCGATGAAAGAAAGAGATCTCAAAAAGATATCGCCGATCAGCTGACTAAAATGACCAAAAGATATCCGGATGCCAAAACATCAGTAATCCAGCAGCCTACAATTGCGGTTAACAGACGTGGCGGTTTGCCTATTCAATATGTAATTCAGGCGCCTAATTTTGAGAAATTAAGAGAGAAAATCCCTGTTTTTATGGATGAAGTGGGTAAAAGCGATGTTTTCTCAACAACAGATGTGAATTTAAAATTTAATAAACCTGAAATAAACGTAAGTATTAATCGCGAAAAGGCAGAAAGTTTAGGAATTTCGATTATTGATATTGCCCAGACTTTACAGCTTTCTTTAAGCGGACAGCGTTTTGGTTATTTTATCCGAAACGGAAAACAATATCAGGTTATTGGTCAGTTTGATCAGAAAGACAGAGCCAAACCATTAGATTTAACTTCAATGTTTGTTAAAAATAATAAAGGCGAACTGATCCAGATGGATAACGTAGTAAACGTAGAAGAACAAAGTAATCCGCCGCAATTATACCACAACAACCGATACATGTCAGCAACTGTTTCTGCCGGTTTAGCTCCGGGTAAAAGTATTAGTGATGGTATCAAAGAAATGGACCGAATCAAAGCAAAAGTTCTTGACGAAAGTTTTACAACAGACTTAAGTGGAGAATCGAGAGATTTTGTCGAAAGTAGTTCGAACACCTCTTTTGCTTTTGGATTAGCTTTGTTATTGATTTTCTTGATTCTTGCGGCTCAGTTCGAAAGTTTTATTGATCCGTTTATTATCATTTTAACGGTTCCAATGGCAGTTGCAGGAGCTTTATTCTCACTTTGGCTATTCAACCAGACCTGGAATATTTTTAGTCAAATTGGTACTGTAATGCTTATTGGTTTGGTAACTAAAAACGGTATTTTGATTGTAGAATTTGCAAATCAGTTACGAGAACAGGGAAAACCAAAACTAGAAGCAATTCTGGAAGCTTCAGAAGCGCGTTTACGTCCAATTTTAATGACCAGTTTAGCCATTGCTTTAGGAGCATTACCAATTGCAATGTCATTAGGAGCAGCTTCAACCAGTAGAATTGGTATGGGAGTTGTAATTGTTGGAGGAACAATATTCTCTTTGGCATTAACACTATTTGTAATTCCTGCGATTTATGTAATGTGGTCTAAAGCCCGAAAACATTATCCTGAGTTTGACCATATCGACGAATACGAAAGAGAAAGTAAGTAAAATAATTTATTAGCCGCGTATTTACAAAATCATTTAAAACTTTGAATACGCGGTAAAAAAAAACAATATGAATATTAAAATTTTATTTAGCAGTTTACTATTATTCTTATGCATTACGGAGATAAATGCGCAAGAACTTCTGACTATTGAAGATGCTATGAAAATTGCATTAGAAAATAATTTTGAAATTAAAATTGCAAAGAATAATTCAAAAATCAGCGAAACCAATGTAACAGTTGGAAACGCCGGCATGCTACCGTCTGCTACAGCTTCGATTACAGACAATAATAGCGTTACAAATTCATCTCAAACACGTCAGGACGGAACTTCGACCTCTTTAAACAATGCCAAAAACAATAGTTTAAATTATGGTGTGAGTTTAGGATGGACTGTTTTTGATGGTATGAAAATGTTTGCCAAATTAGATCAGTTGAAAGAATTACAAAAACTAGGCGATTCTGAATTAAAAAGAACGATTCTGGTAAAAATTGGTCAGGTAAACTCTGCTTATTATGATTTGGTTCAGCAACAGCAACAACTTTCAGCACTGGACACTACTATTGTCATTTCTAAACAGCGATTAACATTGGCTCAAAATCGTTTTAGTATCGGAAAAGCTTCAAAATTAGAGGTTTTAAATGCACAAGTTGACTTAAATTCCGATCAGGTAGCATTATTGAGACAAAAAGAATCTTATGCCAATGCTAAGATTTTACTAAACCAGTATTTAGCCCGTGATCCAAAAATCAATTTTACTGTAACCAATTCGGTTTCAGTAGACAGCAAACTGGTTTTGGTTGATCTAATGGACTTGGCGCAAAAACAAAACCCTGCTTTAGAATCTCAAATCATCAACAAACGTATTGCAGAGTTACAGCTTAAGCAGGTTAAAGCAGATCGCTATCCTGTTGTGAACTTAACTTCTGGTTATAATTTTGCAGAAAGTCAGTCTAGTTTAGGTTTTACCAGTTCTGCTTCGTCAAAAGGTTTAAATTATGGGTTTAATGCTACATTAAACATATTTGATGGTTTTAATCAGCATCGAAATGAGAAAGTAGCAAAATTGCAAATCGAGAATTCTCAAATCGCTATAGAACAGCAAAATATGATTTTGAATACGCAATTAAGCACTGCTTTTCAAACGTATCTTACCAACTTAGAATTAATTGGCTTAGAAGAGGATAATGTAACCATTGCCAAACAAAATTTAGATATTACTTTGGATAAATTCAGAATTGGAACGATCACAACTTTAGATTTCAGAACAGCTCAGCTTAACTATGTCAATGCAAAAGTACGTTACAGCAATGCACAATATGAGGCTAAATTATCTGAAATTGCATTAAAAGAATTAGCCGGAAATATTAATTTTTAAACTAAATTTGTTTCAAAACAAGTTTAAATGATCTCGTACAATACCAAAGACTGGTTTGCTTTTATCTTTCATTTTCATAAATCTGATACCGTTCGTAAACTGTTTCCTATTATGATTGCCATTGGAATATATTCTGCAACAGTTGGCTATCTTGAACTTCATTATTTTAAAGTAACCAAAAACGATTACATTCACAGCATTCCAATTATGCATGGAATGCTTGGTTTTGTAATTTCGCTTTTGCTTGTTTTTAGAACAAATACAGCTTATGATCGCTGGTGGGAGGGCCGTAAACTTTGGGGCGGACTTGTAAATAACAGCCGTAATCTGGCTATAAAACTTTCTGCTATTTTAAAGGATGAAAACGACAAAAAATTTTTCAGAAAATACATTCCAATGTATGCCGATATTTTGCATAAACATTTAAAAGATGAAGACACCAGCAAACAGCTTTTTGAAGATGTAGATTTAGAAATTGATCAGCATAAACACAAACCAAATCAGCTAAAAAGAATCATGTATCATAAAATCAATGATTTGTATGATGCACAAAAAATTTCCGGCGAACAGCTGATCACTTTAAATGACGAGCTGGTAGCTTTTACAGATATCTGCGGGGCTTGTGAACGAATTAAAAACACCCCAATTCCCTACTCTTACAGCGCATTTATAAAAAAATTCATTTTCTTTTATATTATGACTCTGCCATTTGGGTACTCTGTTAGTTTAGGATATCTGGTGGCTCCTGTCGTTGTTTTTATATTTTATGTATTGGCGAGTTTAGAACTTATTGCCGAAGAAATTGAAGATCCGTTTGGTGATGACGAAAATGATTTGCCTACCAAAAAAATAGCCGAAAACATCAAAAAACATATCGAAGAGCTAATTTAATAAAACGTTAAATCTGCTTTTTATATCCTTATTTTCCTTAAATTTAAAGTCTTCACCAAAAACTTAAGTTTAATGAATAACCAACGTTTTTTAGTCCGTCCGCTTCAATTATCACAGGAAAAATCATTAAAGACTCTTGTCGAGAACAGAACCATTTACAATCTTAGTCATTGTGAATTAAATTTGTTTGAAACCTACGAATCGACTAAAATGGTTCCGCTAAAATTTAATGATTTGGTCGTGACCAGTATGCTTCGCGGTAAAAAAGTCATGCATCTTTTTGATGATCCTGAATTTGAGTATTTGCCAGGCGAAACGGTCATTGTTCCTTCGAATGTAGAAATGAAAATTGATTTTCCCGAAGCCTCCAAAAACAATCCTACACAATGCTTAGCTCTTGCTATTGATCAGGCTAAAATTGCCGAAATTTTAAACTTCTTAAACGAACAGTATCCTAAAGAGGGAAATAATATGTTCTGGCAATTAAACTATCAGAATTATTTCTTTTATAATAATGTCGAAATGGCAACAACAATCAATAAACTGATTAAAGAATGCATGAGCACCTCAATCACTAAAGATATTCTGGCTGATTTGACTTTAAAAGAATTATTGATCCGAATTATTCAGACTCAAACTGTAAAATCTTTGGATGAAGGAAAATTTATTGAAAACAGCAATCCAATAAAAGAAGTTACAGAATACATAAAAGAGAATTTAAAAGAAAACATGAATTTGAAAATTCTAAGCGAAAAAGCCTGCATGAGTACAGCTTCTTTCTATCGTTTCTTTAAACGCGAACTCGGCATGAGTCCGATTGAATACATTTTGAATGAAAAAATAAAATGTGCTAAAAATCTATTAAAAAACCCAACACTACAAATCAATGAAGTCTGCTATCTGGCCGGATTTGAAGATGCCAATTACTTTATCAGATTGTTCAAAAAATACGAAGGAATTACACCGAAACAGTATCAGTTGCTTTATATTAATTAGGTTCAAAGTAACAAAGGGGCATAGTAGCAAAGTTAATTGGAGTAGTTTCTCTCTGTCTAAGAATATCAAAATATAAATGAGCTTAATTATGGAAATTAATTATGATTTCTCTTTAAAATCGCTTTCCACATATTATAAAAAAAACCTCTGTCCCTTTACTTCTTAAAAAATCATTCAATCCTCGTAACCGGCTCTAAATCTTTCTCCTCCTCTTCTGAAAAGATTCGATATTCGATTTGAAAAGTTTTTTTTAGAGGTGTTTCCAGAGAAAAGCCACCAACCCCAAAAGCATCAATTACAGTTAATGTAAAATGAGCATGCTTCCAGTATTCGAATAAATCTTTGTCGACCCAAAACTCAGTATCTTCAACAGTTCCAATACAAACATCTCCCATTCGTTGGTAATATCCGCCTTTTTCAAAACATTGAGGCTGCGTCCCTTCACAGCATCCTCCTGCCTGATAAAACATTAAATCACCATGTTTTTCTTTTAGAATTTTAATTAGTTCAATCGCTTTTTCTGTGGCATCAATTCTTTTAATCATGATTTCTATAATTTAAAAAAAGCAGCAAAACCTATTGATATAAATTTACTGCTTTTTTTGATTGTTATTATGAATTTGCAATATCAAGAACGACTCGTCCTTCAATTTGTCCTTTTTTCATTTTATCAAAAACCTCATTTACATCTTCTAATTTTGCAGGAGTAACTGTTGCTTTCACTTTTCCTTCGGCAGCAAATTCTATTGCTTCTTTCATGTCTTTACGTGTTCCAACAATAGAACCGCGAATAGTAATTCTGTTTAAAACAGTATCAAAAATCGATAAATCAAAATTACCCGGAGGAAGTCCGTTGAGTGCCATTGTACCTTTTCTTCTCAATGTTTCAAGACCTTGCTTGAATGCAATAGGAGAAACTGCAGTAACTAATGCCCCATGCATTCCGCCAACTTCTTTTTTTAAGTATTCTCCAGGATTTTGATTTTTTGCATTTACCACTAAATCTGCTCCGAGTTTTTTAGCTAAATTCAATTTATCATCTGCAACATCAATGGCTGCAACGTGCATTCCCATTGCTTTTGCATATTGAACAGCAACATGTCCTAGTCCTCCAATTCCTGAAATTGCGACCCATTCTCCTGGTTTTACCTCAGTTTCTTTCAAACCCTTGTAAACTGTAACTCCGGCACAAAGTATGGGAGCCATCTCCATAAAATTAACATTCGAAGGTAAAATTCCAACATAACGTGCATCAGCAATTACAAATTCGGCAAATCCCCCATCAACGCTATAACCACCATTTTGCTGGCTTTCACATAAGGTTTCCCAACCTGTAATACATTGGTCACAACCTCCACACGCACTATAAAGCCATGGTACCCCAACGGCATCGCCTTCTTTTACATTTTTTACATCCTGACCTACTGCTGCAACATAACCCACGGCTTCATGTCCGGGAATTAAAGGCATTTTGGGTTTCACAGGCCAATCGCCTTCAACAGCGTGTAAATCTGTATGGCAAACACCACTTGCAATCACTTTTACTAGAATTTCATTTCTTCCCGGTCGTTTTACTTCAACTTCTTCAATTTTTAAAAGAGAACCAAATTCTCTAATAACAGCTGCTTTCATTGTTTTTGGTAACATAACAAAGATTGATTTATTGAGCATAACAAACGAAATCGCTTATTATACTCAGGTTTATATTAAATAGGGATACGATTTACTAAGTCTAATACATAAAATATTTAACACGCAGCAACATAGATTTTAGTAGAATTAGAATGTGAGAGAGAAATATTTCTCTCTCACATAGCTCACTAAATACATTTTAAATTAAGTGAAACGTCTTTTTTAGACTATAAAATCTATGTTTCTATCTGTTAAAACAATTATGCTCAACGAGATAAGGAATATTTGATTTTTAGAAGAAACCTAATTTCTTTTTATCGTAAGAAATCAGCATGTTTTTTGTCTGACGGTATTGCCCTAACATCATTTTGTGATTTTCACGACCAATTCCGGATTGTTTGTAACCCCCAAATGGTGCTCCGGCCGGATAAGAGTGGTACTGATTGATCCAGACACGACCGGATTGAATTGCTCTTGGAACCTGATAAATCTCGTGTGCATCTCGCGTCCAGACTCCAGCGCCTAAACCGTACATGGTATCATTGGCAATTTCAATCGCTTCTTCGGTAGTTTTAAAAGTAGTAACTGCTAAAACGGGTCCAAAGATTTCCTCCTGAAAAATTCTCATTTTGTTATGTCCTTTAAATAAGGTTGGTTTAATGTAGTAACCACCTTCAAGATCTCCACCCAAATGATTTTCATCACCTCCTGTCAACAATTCTGCTCCTTCTTCTTTTCCTAATTTAATATAAGACATGATTTTTTCTTTCTGAACCAATGAGGTTTGTGCACCAATCATAGTCGTTTTATCCAGCGGATTACCTGTAATAATCGCTTCTGTTCTTTCGATTACTTTTGCAATAAATTTTTCGTAAATATCTTCGTGAATTAATAATCTCGACGGACAGGTACAAATTTCCCCCTGATTTAAGGCAAATAAAACAGCTCCTTCGATTGCTTTATCAAAAAAGTCGTCGTCGTGATCCGCCACTGAAGGAAAGAAAATATTAGGAGATTTTCCTCCTAGCTCCAGTGTTACCGGAATAATATTCTCTGTGGCATATTGCATTACCAATCGTCCTGTAGTGGTTGAACCTGTAAAAGCTGCCTTCGAAACTTTTTTGTTGGTAACCAGCGGGCGGCCTAATTCAGCACCAAATCCATTTACAATATTTAAAACTCCGGCTGGAAGAATATCTCCAATTAATTCCATTAAAACCAAAATAGAAATCGGAGTACTTTCGGCTGGTTTTAAAACAATTGTATTTCCTGCTGCTAATGCCGGAGCGATTTTCCATACAGCCATTAAAATCGGGAAATTCCACGGAATAATCTGTGCCACCACGCCCAAAGGTTCACTTAAAGCGATTGAAACAGTTTGAGAGTCCAGTTCTGCTATCGAACTTTCTTCGGCGCGAATTACTCCTGCAAAATATCTAAAGTGATCGATTGCCAACGGAATATCAGCTGCAAGGGTTTCTCGAATTGGTTTTCCGTTATCGATGGTTTCTACAGTTGCAATATATTCGAGATTATCTTCTATTTTTTGTGCAATCTTATTTAATAAAATGCTTCGTTCTGTAGCTGATGTTTTTCCCCATGTTTTAAAGGCTTCGTAAGCTGCATCAACAGCAAGTTCTAAGTCTTCTTTTCCGGAATGTGCTGCTTTTGTAAATACTTTTCCGTCTATAGGAGAAAGCACATCAAAATACTCACCTTTAATGGGTGCTGTAAATTTTCCGTTTATGTAATTTTCGTATTTTACCTTAAATTCAGGTCTTTGTGCGGTTGTGCTCATAATATGTTTTTTTGATTCATTTCAAATTTACTTTCATAAATTGATTCAGAATAGCACTTTTCATTCATCTAATAGCACAAAAATTACACATTCGTTTTTATAACTGACTTTTAATATTTATTTATTAAAAAATTGGCATTAAAAATATAAAATACTCAGGTTCAATAATTTTTACAAGAATAAAAAACAGTCCGAAAAAACCAAATAAATTGTTTCTTACTACAATGTGCAATCCTTATATTTGTAACCTCATACAAGAATAAAAAAGTTAACATGAAAATATCGTACAACTGGTTAAAACAATTTATTAAAACTGACTGGACATCTGAACAAACTTCAGAATTATTAACCGATTTGGGTCTTGAAGTAGAAGTTGTCGAAAAATACCAGTCTGTCAAAGGCGGTTTGGAAGGTGTTGTTGTAGGACACGTACTTACTTGTGAAAAGCATCCCGATGCAGACAGATTAAAGGTTACAACTGTAAATATTGGTTTAGAAGCTCCTATACAAATTGTTTGTGGTGCTGCAAATGTGGCTGCCGGGCAAAAAGTGCCTGTTGCAACTATAGGAACTGTTCTATATGATAAAGAAGGAGCTGAATTTTCTATTAAAAAAGGTAAAATACGCGGACAGGAAAGTCACGGGATGATCTGTGCCGAAGATGAATTAGGTTTGGGTACAAGTCACGACGGAATTATGATTCTGGACGAAAAACTGGTGCCGGGAACAAAAGCTTCAGAGGTATTTAAAATTGTTAATGATGAAGTATTCGAAATCGGTTTAACACCAAACCGTGCTGATGCCATGAGTCACTTAGGTACGGCACGTGATTTAAGAGCCGGAATGCTGCAGCGAGGTGTTAATGTCGAATTGATTACACCATCTGTAAGTAATTTTAGAGTAGACATGCGTACTTTAAAAATTGATGTAAATGTCGAGGAGCCTCTTTTGGCACCAAGATATTGTGGTGTTACTATTTCGGGTATTTCTGTTCAGGAATCGCCGGCATGGTTACAGGATCGTTTAAAAGCTATTGGATTAACTCCAAAAAATAATATTGTCGATGTTACTAATTATGTTTTACACGAATTAGGTCAGCCTCTTCATGCATTTGACGCAGCAAAAATCAACGGAAAAGTGATTGTAAAAACACTGCCTGAAGGTACAAAATTTGTTACGCTGGATGATGTTGAAAGAACATTGCACAAAGAAGACTTAATGATTTGCGACGAAAAAGGCCCGCTTTGTATTGCGGGAGTTTTTGGAGGAAAAAAATCAGGTGTTACCGAAGGCACAACAACTATATTCTTAGAAAGTGCTTATTTTGATGCGGTAAGCATTCGTAAAACAGCTAAAAGACATCAATTGAATACTGATGCTTCTTTTAGGTTTGAAAGAGGAATCGATCCTACAATAACTGAATATGCTTTAAAACGTGCTGCTCTTTTAATTCAGGAAGTTGCAGGCGGAAAAATAACATCTGATGTTATAGAAGTATACCCTAAAAAAGTAGAAGATTTTTCAGTTTTATTGAATTTCAGCCATGTTTCGAAAATCATCGGACAGGAAATTCCAAAAGATACCATCAAAAAAATTCTGGTTTCTTTAGATATCAAAGTAAACAGCGTTTCGGATTCCGGATTAGGTTTAACTATTCCGGCTTATCGTGTAGACGTACAGCGCGAAATTGATGTTATCGAAGAAATTTTAAGGGTTTATGGATACAACAACATAAACTTCTCTAAAAAGTTTAATGCAACAGTTTCTAATTCTCCAAGAACAGAAGATTACAAAGTTCAGAATGTGATTGCCTCTCAATTAAACTCTCAGGGTTTTCATGAAATGATGGCAAATTCTTTAACAACAGCAGCTTATGCAAAACTATCTACTGCTTTAAAAGAAGAGCATAATGTTACGATGTTAAACCCATTGAGTAGCGATTTGGCGACTATGCGTCAGTCTTTATTGTTTTCAGGTTTAGAAGCGATTTCGTATAATATCAACAGAAAAAATGCTGATTTAAAATTATTCGAATTTGGAAAATCGTATCACAAATATCTTAACGGATACGAAGAACACAAACATTTGACTTTACTAATTTCGGGAAACAGAAATAAAGAAAGCTGGACAAACCCTCAAAAATCTACTGATTTCTTTTTATTAAAAGGATATGTAAAAGGAGTTTTGACCCGTCTGGGAATTGATAAAATCACAAATGCGCCTGTTCAGTCTGATATTTTTTCTGAAGGAACTGCCATTTGTTACAACAATGATACACTGGTTGAAATGGGTGTCGTGAAAAAGTCGATACTGAAACATTTCGGAATTAAACAGGATGTGTATTTTGCTGATTTTAACTGGGATTTAGTCCTGAAAATTATCACTGGAAAAATCAAGTACAGTGAAATTCCTAAATATCCGGAAGTACGTAGAGATTTAGCCTTATTAATCGATAAGAGTACTACTTACGAAAGCATATTTAATCTGGCTAAACAAACAGAGAAATCTCTTTTGAAAGATGTTAATTTATTTGATGTTTACGAAGGTGAAAAACTTCCGCAAGGCAAAAAATCGTATGCTTTGAGTTTCACTATACAGGACAATACTAAAACGCTGACAGATGCTCAAATTGATAAAATCATGTCGAAACTGCAACAAACTTTTGAGACTGAACTTGGAGCAATCCTAAGATAAAAATGATTTCGTTTTAAATACAAAACCCGACTTTATTAAGTCGGGTTTTCTGTTTTAGAAATTAACGCGTGTCGACAATCGTCTTGCCCCAACCGAATTGGGGTGAATCTCATCGCGCCAGTAATCTGACGAATTTAAAAGTCCGCGGTAATCTATTATTCTGCTTTGAAAACGATATCCGTAATAGCCAAAATGACTTTTAATCTGCCATAAAAGCGCATAAAACTTATCCAACAAACGTATAATAATATAACATCGTAAGATTTCGTCTGCAATACTCAGTTGGTCAAAAACAGGTTTTATCCAGGGCCCAAGCGGTAAATTAATCCCTACTATCGAAGGTCTGACGCCAAGTTTAAATAACGGATAATCATAAGTATGCATATAAAAAATGGTATTGGATGTAGAATGAGCGTTTATGATGCTTCCAAAGCCCAGATAATTTCGCATAATCGTATTAAAAATGCTATTAAGATTTGTTGAATTAAAAAGGGCAGCATCAAAAGCGATTGTATTAAGGTACCTTTTATACTGAATGCATTTTTGATATAAAGCATCTCCTGCAGACATACTTTTTAAATCATTTAATTTGGCTGAATCCGTAAAAAAAGCAGGATCAAACAAAGTAATTCCCGAATTTAATATTCTGCCTAACTGAGGAAACACATCATTTCCACCTCCGCTAAAATAAATTCGGTCAATCCGATAACCACTTATATATTGTACAAAATTGGCTCTGTCGGTATACATGTCTGAGGTGGTTTCTCCAAATTTGGCCAAATGCAGACAGTTCAAATTAAGTCTTTGGTTTTGATCTGTAATAGTATCATACAAATCTAAAACTCTTGGCACCGGATAATCTAACCAGGAATCGCCTTCGAAAATAACATTTAATGTATTGGCATTTCCGGCATTTCGTCTAAAAACAAACGAATTGGTAATAAAAGGCTGATGTACCGACTCATCCTCTCCTTCTGCCAGAGAAATATTAACGCTGTTTAGCTGTTTTAAAGCATTATAAGTCTGATCATTTGGGTAAATTATTCCCGTAACCAGAATCCTGTTATTGACCTGAAAATTTAAAACAGAAATAATGGTATTATCTGTTTGATCGTTTGCAATAACTCCATTTGTTTGTAGAGGATATCCTAATGCTTTTAAATAATTTTGAACTTGCAGAACATCTGAGGGATTATTAACGGCATTTAAACCAACACTATTACTTAATATTCCTGATAGATTCTGATTGGGAGAATTTTGATTTATGGTTGAGGTATTCGAAACTATATTTTCCATTGTATTCGGGATTTATGTTATTTTGTTTGGATTGATATAACCGTGTCCTGCTCTGAAAACCTCAAAATTGTTATCTTTAAAAAAAGCAGTATCACAGGCTTCAAAGAGTTTTTTTCTGATTGCTTTTATGTCAAGATCAGGTTCTTTTTCGAGAATTTTCATTACTAAAGAAGCCACATAAGGCGCTGCCATGCTACTGCCGCTTTTAGCTGTGAGCTTATTTGAAGCTCTGTTTTCTCTGCTTGAAGACGAACAGGATGATTTTATCTTAAAACCAGGTGCTACAAGCTCGGGTTTCATTCTCCCGTCAACTGTTGGCCCTGAACTGCTAAAAGATAAAATAGGTTTGGTTTCATCGTCTTGATTATAAGCTCCCACAACAATACTGTACTTTGAATTACAGATGGAATTCGTCGTATGTGTTTTATTGGCAATGGCAGGTAAAAAAATAGACTGACCGCCATCGTCACGCTCAATATAACAATGATAGCGGCCGTTTTTTACGGTTCTTCCCACCAATTCAATTGTCCAGAATTTTGAGTTTAGTTTTCCGTTGATCAAAATATTAATCTGGTTTTTACCGGTATTAGGCTCGTTACATCTGTGCAGACAAATGCCTACTTCTTCATCATCTTTTACAATCATTTCGTCTTTAAACGGTGTAGAAGAAAGCAATAACTTCTCATTATCATCATAAATATTAACACTTAATATATCATCACCATGATACCAGATTTCCATTTCGTTTGGTGTACGGTCATTTTTCTTGAACATCCACGGAATTTTTATTTTCTGATTTGGTTTAATATCACCATAACAATGTACGTTTGCCTGATGGTAATTTCCTGTACTTTGCACAATAGCAGTTCCTTTTCTGGAAGTCAGAATATAATCGATTACTTGTTCTAACAAAGTTTGCCCCGTATGTGCGTCACCATGACCTCCCAGACTCATATTTGTTACAAGTGGCCGCTTATGTGCCTTCGCAATACAAAAATGAAGTCCTTCGCAGGTTTTTACTGAATCTCCCAGCGACAGATTTGATCCGTTAATATTATTCAAGCCCAGATCAACTGCAACAATTGGAACATTTGGTGCAAAACTTTTGGCTGCAACAGCTCCATTTCCGCAGGCAATTCCCAGAACATGCGTTCCATGCGTTCCGTTGCCAAATAAATCCGATTTTCCGGGATGATATCCGAGTTTCTTAAAAGGGAATTCATCCAATAATGCTTCATCAATTTGCGCTTTGGTAATAATTCTTCCGTACCCATACTGATTTCCATCGTATCGGTCTGATTGTACCCAGATATTTTCGAAACGTGTTTTACCATTAACGATAAAATCGGGATGTGTAAAATCAAAACCAAAATCGATAATTCCGAATACTACCTTTGAAACCCCTTCGTCTGAAATGTCATTTTTCTTCTCTAAAACCTCATTTTCAAAACCTAGCTCTATCACCTGATTTGCAGGAACTACACTGGGCGATTTTAGGCTTTTTACTTTTTTGCTATTGTAAATCGTTAACAAAAAACGTATTCTGGTTCGTATGCTTACAATTTTACCAAATTCTGAAATGATTTTGCAATGATCCGGATAATCCTTTTCTTTTTCTAAACGCATCAGTAAGGATAATTCTTCATCCGGATTGCCATATAATATAACTTTAAGTCTAGGATCCATGATTTTGCATTTAGGTTTTAAAAAGATTTTAAGGCTAATGATTTCTCTAAACTTATTTCCAGACTAATCTCTAACGTTTTCATTTGGGATTAGTTTTAGATTGCGTTTTTACATCAGGCTCAACAGGTTTGGTATTTACTGCCTGATTTGCTTTTGCAACTTCGTCTAGCCTTTTTTCGATTTTTGCGATAGATTCGTTTATTGCAATTTTATCTTTATCAAAGGATTCTATTTTTTCTTTTAGTCCTGATAATTCTTTTAGAATAGTATCTTCTAAGTTTTTATTGCTTAGCGTTATTTCATTTCGTACGGCTTCTAAAGTAATGACGTTTGCAGGTACTTCTTTAGGAGGAGTTGGTAAAGTACCCGTTCCTGCTGGCGGTAATGACGGAGTACTATGCGTAACAGGAATTATTACTGCTTCTGACGCTAAACTAGGAGCGTTCTCTCCTTCTGTTTTTGCTTTGTTATCAATAATTAAATAGTTTAACAACGGATTATCTGAAATCATACCAGTCAGAATCCCCGTATTGGTGACTTCTTTATTTCCCGGAATATCATAATAACTCGCTCTGCTGTTTGCTATAAAATAATTGATTAGTAAATTAAATGGGTTCATCTTTTATAATTTTAAGGTTAATAAAAACAAAAGGGCAATTGGGTTTCAACTGCCCTTTTTTGATATTACTTGTTCATCATCATTACCATTGCAAGAGGCAATATGCTGTTATTGTTTGTATTGTCTTTATTTTGTTGAGACATAATTAAGACTAACGGCAACATCATATTGTTATCTGATTTTCCTGAACCTGAATCTCCCATTGTTGTCATCATAGGCAACAACAATGACATGGTTTGATCTACGTAAATAGCACTTGTGTTTGCTTTTTCGACAATTTTTGTAGACAGTACGTTTCCGTCTTTATCTTTCGTATCTGCTACAATTTCGAGATTTTCTGGCTTCAATTTTGGCTGATTCAGAAGCGATCCCATCATGCTCATCATTTGCATATTCTTTAAAACCTTGGTTTGGTTATCCCCTTTTCTGGCATCAATTTTTGCAAATTCTGTATGTTTTTGATCTAACGCTACCAAAGCTTTATTGGTTGCCAATGAAGTCTTTTTAAGTTCATTTACCTGATTTGAAATGGCATCAAGAGATTTTTTCAGTTCACTTTTGGTTGCATAATCATTAGCTCTTCCGCTTAATGCTTTGCCAAAGTTTGATCTTTGTTTTACTGCAGAACTTACATTAGGTCTGATGCCTCTTGTTGATGGTCTTCTGCGTTTTACAGCTTCATCATAACTTTCATCGTAACTTTCTAATAAATCTTCACTTAGCAAATCTTCACCGTAATAGTCTTCATTCAATAAATCTTCATCTAAATAACTTTCGAAATAATTCATAATTTTTAAATTTAATGGTTAATTTTTGTTGAAATAATGTTTGTTATATTTCTGGATAGCAGGCTGTATATATTTATTAAAAAGAATAAAATCCGGAATACTATTTCCTGGTTTTCCTGTTCCAAAACATTCAGGACAATCAATATTATCGCCAAAACATTCGGTACAGGCACCAATCGCTTTTGCCAGATCATCGTTTTGATTTAATTCAAATTCCAGTTGAAATTTTAATCCTTCGATAATCGTAAAGAGCTTATGATTAATTTTTTTTAGCTTCTTGATTCTTTCTTCAAGTTCTAAATCAATTTTGGGAGTTTCTTTTTCCCCTTCCGGTTCTTTTTTATCCATCATAGGCTGCATTAGCTCAAAGTATTTAGCCATTTCAGGATTATGTTCTTTCAAATATTCTATATAAGCATCCATTGGTATAACTTTTAGGTTTTATAAACTGGCAATAGAATTTTCAAGTCTATTTATTCTGTTTGGGGTATTAGTGCCAACAAACTGGCCATATTGATCGATGTAGTAGTCTTCGGTTGGAATTAATCCTCCATTGTAATATTCGTATAAAATATTCTCTGTGAGATAATTGACACTTTCGATTAATTCTGCAAAAGAATGACTTTCGATTGGTGCATTTGGGCTTGCTGTGCCTAAACTTTGTTGTGCCTGCCCGGCCTGAAATTGCGGATTGTTAATTACGCCTCCCAATTGATTGTACAACCCCTGTACTCTGCCAATATCCTGTGCTGCCTGCGGACGCAGCTGAACCGGATTGTTTTGCACATATTGTTGAATTGCGGGAATTGCGGCCCTGCCTGCATCTGCCAAATAACGAGTTGTATTGCCCCATGCCTGCCCTATTGGTGAAGGATTTTGTCTTGGTCTGTTATTATAAGACGGACGTCGTTGTGGCTGTGCAGGTCTTTGCTGCTGCTGCTGCTGCTGGCGATTATTATCTAATGCTGCACTGGCAGATCCGGCAAGGTTACTTACTAAACCGCCTACGGCTCCCCCTATTTGTGGTGATCCAAAATAAGTACCAATGGCTGTTCCTGCAATGGGAGCAACTGCCGAAACTCCTCTTAAAACTCCGGAACCAATACTACTGGCAACATTTCCTAAACTGGACCAAAATCCTTCGGCCTCGCTTTCAGACATCTGGTCTACTCTTGACAATAGCACATCCTCTAATTCATTCTCGTTAAGATTTGAATATTCGGGGCCTAAAACATATCGTACAGCTTCAAAATAATTGTCTTCGCTGAATGATTCTCCTTGAAAAAATTCATGATATAAACTCATAATTTTTAGTATTACAATTAACTCTTACTCTTTTAAGAGGCTTTTCAGATTTCGCCTGTCCATTTTGTGCACAAAAATGAATGATGTAAAATTGATTTTTTATAATTTATTACAAAACAGCACTTTAACCCTATTTTTTCAATAAATTTACCCTACAAAAAAAGGGGTATTTCCCCTTGTCAACTTTGTAGGTTTAAAATAATTTTGCTGAGAAGATTTCATTAAAAATCTAGTTAACAAACCATTACTAATTATTAAAATGATTTAATTTTTAAGATTATGAAAAAAGAACCAGGTAGACCGACTCAACTAATTACCAAAAAATTCGCCAAAGATTTGCATCTGAACTTTATGAAATACAGAGCCGGCATTATTGCAAAGTATATTAAAAAAGAAGATGCAAACGCAGTTTGGTTTTCTGTAGAAGAACTCGAAAATTATATCCATTATATTAAAACCAAAGGCGATAAAACGGGATATGATGTGACCGGAATACGTTTTTATTTTGGTGTATATCCTGAAGAAAGAAAATATGCTGAAAAAGCCGGTTTAATGACATTGTTTTTGACAGCAACAGGTAAAAAAATTAAAAATAATACCATAAACACCCCTGAAATACAAACCTTTGCATTGGTTCGTGAAGATGATAATGCAGATATTTCGACTATTGAACCTATGAATTATGGCAGCATTGGAAGACCGCCTGCATTATTATACTAAAAAATTATGTTTGAATTTTTAAGATTTTATATTGTTTATTTAGCTCTGTTCTCAGGAATTATAGGATTGATTTCACTACATAAGCTCCCGAGTAAAAGAGCTAAATTTTTAGTTGCTTTAATTTGGTTTTCTGCTTTAACAGAAGTAGTTGGTTATCATTTTACAGAGTGGACAGGCGTATTAAATTACTATATTTTCAATTTTTATATGTTCGTTAGCTTTTGTTCCTATATCCTTCTTCTTCGGAGTTTACTGGTAAGAATTAATTACAAAGCAACAGCAGTATTATGTTTGGTATTGTTTATTTCTTCATTTATTCTGAATATTTTTTATTACAGACAAGATGTAAATCACTCGTTCATCTATAGTTTTGCTATTGGCGTTCTTACGGTTATGATATTATCTTGTTTATATTTGATAGAGATTTTTAATTCAGACCATATTTTGAATTTTAAAAAATCAGTTTTTTTTTGGTACATCTTAGGTATTTTAGTATTTCATGTACCTTTTTTGCCTTTTATGCTTGCCCTAAAATGGTTTTTAATCAAACAAGACGAATCAGTATTTAGTCTGGTATTGTTTTTATTGAATTTTCTAACGCATAGCTGTTTTATTATTGGATTTTTATGGAGCGAAAAGAAATACAATTATTAGTTATTTCCTTAGGTATTGTTTTTTTTACTTTACTGATCATTCTGCTTGTGATATTCTTTTACTTTTTAAAGAAAAAAAACACGTATCTGGTTGAAAAGATGGAATCTGAACTGTATTTCCAATCCGAATTAATAAAAACAAGAATCGAAATTAAAGATCAGACTTTAAGCGAAATTAGTAAAGAGTTACATGATAATATTGGTCAGATTGTATCTGTAGGCATTATGCAGCTCAATATGTATATCAATAGCGGAAACCCGGTTTATAAAACTGAACTCACAGATCTTAAGCAGATACTAGCCAAATCACTAGACGAAATCAGGATATTATCCCGAATTATAAACAAAGATAACTTACTACAAACCAATTTTATAGAAGCAATAAAACAAGATCTGGAACGTATAAAAAAACTAAAAAATATACAATATAATTATACCTTTACAGGAGAAATACCCAATATTAGCGAAGAGCATGATTTGTTTATTTATCGTATTTTTCAGGAAGCATTACACAACAGTTTAAAATATTCTCACAGCGATTTGTTCGAAGTAAATATTACAACCACAAATGCTGTTTTTTATTTAGAAATGAAAGATTTTGGAATTGGTTATGATTCCTCCAAAACAAATTCAGGATCGGGATTAAACAATATGAAATTAAGAGCCAAATTAATTGGTGCTTTATTGATTATGAAATCAGATCCATCAGGAACAACTGTAACTTTAGAATACCCCTTAACCCCATACGATGAAACCTAAAGAAAAAAATCGAATTATTATAGTAGATGATCACCAGCTTTTTTCTCAATCATTAGAGCTTCTTATTAACAGTTTTAAGGATTTTGAGGTGATTCATCATTTTGAAAACGGTAAAACTTTTATCTCCTATCTACAGGACAATATTGACACAGACGCAGATTTAATTTTATTGGATGTAAATATGCCTGTTTTAGATGGTGTTAGTACCATGAAGTGGATTAAAGAAAACCGACCGTCCTTAAAAGTCATTGCATTATCTGTAAATGACGATGAAGAAATCATTATAAAAATGCTGACCCACGGAGCAAAAGGGTATTTACTTAAAGATACTTCTCCCGAAATTTTTAAAGATGCTATTGTATCTGTTATCGAAAAAGGCTTCTATTTTACCGAACTGGTTTCCGGAATGCTGGTAAAAAAAGCCAATAACGATTCTAAAAAGATAAGCTTGAAAGAAAAAGAAATCGTTTTTATAAAACATGCCTGCACGGAGAAAACATATAAAGAAATTGCCTCAGAGATGTGTTTAAGCCCTAAAACAATTGATGGTTACCGTGAATGTCTGTTTGATAAACTGGAAATAAAAACCCGAATTGGCTTAGTACTTTATGCTATTAAAAATAAAATTGTCCTGGTTTAATAACAAACAGGACAATTTTATTTCAGTACTATACATTAGAAATCTAATATGTGATAGCAGCAAAAAAAGGATACTCTTTAATTTTTTCTCTTCCGTTTAGAAAAGTGAGTTCCATTAAAAAATTGCATTGTACAATTTCGCCTCCTAATTTTTCTACCAGTTCACAAACTGCTTTTGCCGTTCCTCCTGTTGCCAGAACATCATCGTGAACCAAAACGCGGTCTCCTTTTTTAATCGCATCTGTATGCATCTCCAGACTATCTGTTCCGTATTCTAACGCATACGATGCTGAAATGATTTCATAAGGCAGCTTTTTAGGCTTTCTTACCGGAATAAAACCGGCATTTAGTTCTTGGGCTAATAACATACCAAAGAAAAAACCACGACTTTCTGCTCCTACTACTTTATCAATTTTTTGTCCTTTCAAAGATTCAGCTAAAATTTTGAGGCATTCTGTTCTCGCAAGTGGGTCATTTAATAGTGGCGTGATATCTTTAAACAAAATTCCTTCTTTAGGAAAACCCTGAATATCACGTATATAATTTTCAATCTTCATTTTTTTTTAATTTTATGTTATTTTATGCTTGTATATCTCACATTTATGCCTATCTTTGCACCCGCAATAAGCAATCAACAAAGCTACAAAAAATTAGCTAATTGAGAACAGAAAGGCCTCGTGGCGCAACTGAATAGCGCATCTGATTACGGCTCAGAAGGTTACTGGTTTGAATCCAGTCGAGGTCACGAAATTTAAGAACAAATTTTCTTAAAACACTATAAAAACCCGCTATTAGCGGGTTTTTTATTGGACATTATTAGACTTTAATGGACAATAATAGACAATATTAATTCCCCCTTTAAGATAAGAGAGTATAAAAAAGCATATACTACATCTTTTCCCTTTAGAATTCCATAAAAAACAGGACTTGTTTTAGTAGGTATTTTTTTAATTTTTTTTATTAAATTTGAAATTACCAAAAAAAACATAAACCTTTAAACATGGCTAGAAATCCTAAAATTGAATTTTTTAAAATAAAATTAAATTCTACTAAACCTGATAGCAGTATAACTTTTAGAGAAATATATACCGAACTATACAATATTAAAAACCCTAAAAATACCGTTCTTCATCCTCCTGAAAAAAAATTAATGAAGACTTTTTTAGAACATCTATTCAATAATATTAGTGGAAAATTTAAAGTTGATAATACTAAAAAGAAAGCTTTTTATGTTAAAAAAAATGCTAATGAAAAAAATACCAATGTAAAATTCGGAACAGACAATTCTATTATACATGGACTAATAAAAGGCGGTCCATATGACACAGGAAAAGAAGAAGGCGACTTAAACAATCCTTTAGGAGAAAATAAGAAATTTAAAAAAGCCTCAATTCTTCTTGATGATTTTTATTTTTTACTTTATACGCCTATGGACAAAGAAGTAGGAATTCTAATTTTACAAAATTATACTTCCGATCAAATTGCCGATATATTCAAACCATTTGTAAAAGGGCTTTTTAGGGTAGAAAAAACATCTTACAACGCATATTTACAAGAATTCATGCCAGCTAAAATGCAAAGAGAATTTAAAGAAAATAGTGCAATTAAAAAGTTTGTGTTTTCGAACAAGTATTTAATAAGTGACCTAGATGAAGATGTTATATCTACAGGTAAATTTACTGTACAATTAACCATTTCTTCTTCGGACAATAATATCAATATTGATAACTTACCTTATTGGAAGAAAATAATGCGAAAAATCAAATTTGATATACCTGGAAATGATCCGAGATTTGTAGAATCATTTAATAACCAAAAAGCCTACATAAAAGACGAGACATCTAAATCAAACCCTACTCCATTCAGCCTTGATGACGATTTATTAAAAATACAAGCAACTATCTATTTAGAAAATCATATAGGATTAGAGGAAAACAGAATTCCAAAATGGAATGAATTAGAAAAATTTGCTCAAAAAACATTAAAAGAAATAGTATTGCCAGAGGTCTATCCTGAAGATTACATTGATGAAAATTAAAAATTATATAAAAAGTAATATTTTTAAAATATTAACTGAAAGTTACAAATGGAGAAATCGAGATTTGATTGAATCAGAAACGTATGAAAATCCAAAACTTACTTTTAGTAAAGTCATAATTTGTAATAAATACTCAATCATAATTAGCTTCATAATTTCTTTAATAGTCAAAAATTTGTTTAGTGAAAATATTACAACTTTTCTTATGACTTCTTTATCGATATTTATAGGGCTTTTTATTTCAATCCTGATTCTAATTTTTGATAAATTTCTTAACCATAACGAGAATTACAAAAGAAGCATAGCCGAAAAAAATACGGCACCAGATATAAAACCAAATTTTATTCGAACCAGAAATTTTACAAGACGATTTATATTTGTCTTACTAGAATCTTTAATAACTGCTTTTACGGCTATTTTACTATTATTAATATCGTTAATATTCAACAATCTTTTTGTAATAGATATTTTTGATTATAAATTTATATTTTACAAAGACATTAATCTTGAAAGTTTTTATTTATTCACTAGAAATACCTTTATAGTAATAATAAAAACTTTAGTTCTAGTTTTAATGATTAGATTTTGTTTATTCTTATTCTTTTTATTGGGAGCTTTAGCTGAATATATGAAGGGTGTATTGTATGGAAAAGTAAATACATAACACCTACTTTTTTAAGTCTATTTCATAGGTTTTTAAAAAATTCCTCCAAAGTTATCTTATGTATATCCAAAACCTTTATCAAGGTTTTTAATGTTATATTACTTCCCGATTCAATACGCCAGTATTGTACTCTATTTAAATTATTATCGAAAGTAAACGTTTCGTAGCTACTATAACCTTTTGACAATCTGATCTCTGGAATTGCAACTAAAAAGCGGAGACTTTTTACGCTACTAATTTTTCATTTTGCTGGTGTAATAATTCCATTTCGTTTGGTGTTCTGTATCCAATAGAAGAATGTATTCTTTTTGAGTGATAAAATCCTTCTATATATCTAAAAATTTCTATTTTGGCAGCCTCTCTATTTTCAAA
>Ga0194135_10000084_pt1 | contig 50037 bp, 30 predicted proteins | sample LitLau_LLRF_2013_FD_134024 | JGI IMG/M metagenome (GOLD analysis project Ga0194135, IMG submission 134024) | Freshwater sediment microbial communities in response to fracking from North America - Little Laurel Run_MetaG_LLRF_2013 (version 2) | ecosystem: Environmental > Aquatic > Freshwater >...
ACCTCTTCCCATACCGAACAGAGTAGTTAAGCCCGCCTGCGCAGATGGTACTGCAGTTATGTGGGAGAGTATGTCGTCGCCTTTCTTTTAAGAATCCTCATCATGAATTTGATGGGGATTTTTATTCTCATTTTGCTTATTGAATAAATAAGCAAATAAGGTACCTTAGCTCAGATGGTAGAGCAATGGACTGAAAATCCATGTGTCCCTGGTTCGATCCCTGGAGGTACCACATAATGCTCGGATGGTGAAATTGGTAGACACGCTGGACTTAAAATCCAGTGAACAGCAATGTTCGTGCGGGTTCAAGTCCCGCTCTGAGTACTAAAAGCTTTAAGAAATTAATTTTCTTAAAGCTTTTTTTATTTTTTGATCGCTTGATCTGGGTTACTTTGGATCAGGTTCAAAAGTTGGGGATTAAGTAAAAAGATTAGATAATCGAATAAGAAGAAATCTATATTTCTGACTCCTCTAAATTGAGATATAAACGTTTTTAGGTCATTCTTGAGCCGGATTTATTTAATTCTAATGTTCTCTTTTTATGATTAAAGCTTTTTTTAAATGCATTAAGCTGATAAAATTTAAATAGTACCAGAATTTACTTCTTTTATAAATTTAATTACACCATTCATAAAGATTTTTTGATCATCCCACATTGCTAAATGACTTCCGTTTGGGCAATATAAATAACGACCTTTTTTGACTAATTTACTTTGTTCTTCCATCGCTTTTGGATCCATTGTGTCGTATTTAGCACCAATCATAAGTGTTGGAATTGTAATTTTATGAAGTCTGTTTTTAATATCCCAATTGGTCAATCTTCCGCTAATGCCAAATTCACTTGGTCCTTGCATTAAGGTATAAATTTCACCATTTATATGTTTGCTGGCACGATTTAATCCGTCTGGCCATTCTTTTAATCGACATAAATGTTCTTTATAAAAATTTGGAATTAGTAATTCCATATATCTTGGATTACTGAAATCTTTTTTGGCTTCCAATGCTCTTATTTCTGAAAGGATTTCGGGTTTCATTTGCGTTGCTAAAACTTCATCAGCATATTTTCCGTATTCTGGAGCACTTGCCATCATATTGGAAACTAATAATCCTTTCATGTTTTGTTGATATTTCAAAGTGTATTCCATTGCAAGTATTCCTCCCCAGGAATTTCCCAGTACATAAAAATTGTCCTTATCGGCATGAATTGCTTTACGAACTTGCTCGACTTCATCTACAAATCTGTCAATTGTCCATAAGCTACTATCTTTTGGCTGGTCGCTGTAATAAGATCCTAGTTGATCATATTCATAAAATTCAAAAGCTTCTCGTTGAAAAAAAGTTTCAAAACATTCCATGTATTCATGTGTCATTGCGGGACCTCCATGTAATAAAAGAATTTTTATTTTAGGGTTGCTGCCAAAGCGTTTTGTCCATACTTTAAATTCTCCTGCAGTTGTTTTTATTGGGATCATTTGTACACCTGCTGTCTCAACATTAGCTTGATCGTAAGTGAAATAATTAGAAAGGTTGGTACTGTTTTCTTTTTTGCAAGATGTGATAAAAAGGATAATTGTAAATGCTAGAATGTAACGCATGTTGTTAAATTTTTAATGGTTTAGACTAAGTTACAAATTAATGGTTATGCATTGTGAAAACTTTTAAAGTTTCTTAAAGAGATTTGAAGTTGTTTTTTCTTGTAGTTAAATGTTACTATATTTAAGTAAGCGAATTATGAGAAATAAAATATTTTTAGTTATAGTGTCGTTTGTGGTAACAATTTTGGTCAGAAGACAAAAGAAAATTGAAGTAACAGAACTTCTGAAACTAACGCAGGAATTTATAAAGAGATATTTTAGTCACAATTACAGTTGTGAGTGCTAAAAAAGATGCAGAACACGCTGAAATTGTTTTTGAAGTAAAATTTAAAAACAGAACAGAAGTTGAATAATTCAATTAGATATTATTTTACTATAAGATAATTTTAGATAGATTTTTATTTTGTGCCAATTTTCAGTATAAAACATCTTGTGCGGAAATAGTTTATATTTACATTTCTATTTTTATTTCATGGAAGAAAATAAACATGTAACGATTTATGATATTGCCGAGCGTTTAAACCTGGCAACATCAACTATTTCACGCGCTTTAAAAGATCATCACACTATTAGTGATAAAACCATAAAGAAGGTAAAAAAAACTGCCGAGGAAATGGGGTTTGTTCCTAACACTTTAGCAGCGGGTTTACGCGGAAATAAAACCAGAACCATAGGCGTTTTAATTCCTACTGTTACACAGCCCTTTTTATCTTCTTTAATCAGCGGAATCGAAATTACGGCTCAAAAATCTGATTATACAGTAATTATTATGCAGTCTCATGACTCTTACGAAGAAGAAGTGAATATGGCCAAATCCTTATACAGCAATCGTGTGAGTGGAGTAATCTGTTCTTTGGCGATGGAAACCAGAGATACAGCACATTTTCATCAATTTTCAAACAATAGCATTCCGTTGGTATTTGTTGACAGGGTTCCTAAAGATTACAATACTTATAGGGTTGTTATTGACAATTATACAGCAGGTTACAAAGCCACGAAGCATCTTATCGAACAAGGCTGCATTCGTATTGCGCATTTAACTGCGGGTTCAGAATTAGGAAATCTGTACAACGAAAGAAAAAGAGGTTATATTGAAGCTTTAAAAGATCATAACATTCCAGTAGAAGAAGAATTGATTATTAATCTGAATTCGGTTACCTACGAAGACGGTGTAAAAGCCAGCAACGCTTTATTTGATTTAAAACCCATGCCGGACGGATTATTCGCACCCGGAGATATTTTGGCTGTAAGCGCAGTACAAACAGCCAAAAAAAGAGGTATTAAAGTACCGGAAGAATTTAAAGTAATTGGTTTTAATAATGACCCGATTTCTCAGATTTTAGATCCTAATTTGTCTACTATTACGCATCCTGCCGAAAAAATGGGAAAAGCTGCCGCCGAAATTATCATCAAAAACCTGAAATCATCTAAAAATGATGATGCCAAGGAAATCGCTTTTTTAAATACCGAAGTGCTTGCCAGAGAATCATCGAGTAAAGAATAAACGAGAAAGAATCCAGAAGTTATTATGCATACTATTACACTTCCTGATGAATTGAATTTAGAAAAATCACAACAAGTGCAAGTGGTTCAGTACAGCAGTTCTATAGATGTCTCTAAACAGCAGATCGTTTTAAATCAAAATGTTATTAGTTTTCTTATTGAAGGTACAAAAGAAGTTATTTTCGATAATGCAGCGTTATCCATAGATTCTTCAAGATTTATAATAATGAGATCCGGAAATTGTCTGATGACTGAAAAAAAGATTTCGGAAACGTCAAATTACAAAAGTGTAATTTTATTTTTCTCAAATGAAGTGGTTCATAATTTCATCAGAAAAATGGAATCTGAAAGGCGTGAAGATATAGAACCAAAATCTGTTTATGCCTTTGATTATGATGAATTCCTAAAACATTTTGTAGATAGTTTATTAGTAATTGCAAAACTTTCGGCAGCTGTTCGAGTAAAGTTGATCGAAGTGAAGTTTGAAGAAATAATGCTTTATTTAACAGATAAATACGGAACAGATTTTCTTTATTCTCTTATCTCAAACAGCGATCAGACGGATCAAAAATTCATCCGTACAATCGAAAACAGTCACCTTAATAAATTAACTGTAAAAGAATTGGCGTTTTTGTGTAATATGAGTGTTTCAACTTTTAAAAGAGAATTTGAAAAACATTATTCTGAATCTCCTATGAAATGGTTTCAGAATAAACGACTCGAATATGCACATTTTTTATTAAGTCAGAAAAAAAGCCCTTCTGAAGTTTATTTTGAAGCCGGTTACGAAAACTTATCAAGTTTCAGTCAGGCCTACAAATCTAAATATGGCGTTACCCCAAAACATCACAAAGCGATTTGAACTTTTAGCAATAGTTTTTGATCTTTTTCCTAAAGCTTCTTAGCCCTTATCAAACTTAAATTTGCTTAAAATTTTAAATCAGATAAAATGAAAAAGCTAAATTTAATCTTGGCGTTGTGCTTAATTTTTTCAACAACAATTTTTGCACAAAAAACATTTACTCTAACCAGTAAAGATTTAGGGGGCGAAACCACAAAAATTCAGGAATTTAACGGATTTGGATGTTCAGGTAAAAATCAGTCTCCACAGCTGTCATGGAAAAATGCTCCCGAAGGAACAAAAAGTTTTGCTATCACGATGTACGATCCGGATGCACCAACAGGAAGTGGATTCTGGCATTGGGTAGTTGTTGATATTCCGGCAAACGTAGATGAACTGGTAAGCAATGCAGGAACCAAAAGTAATTTAATTCCAAAGGGAGCCATTCAAAGTATTACTGATTATGGAATTAAAGGATTTGGAGGGCCTTGTCCGCCGGTTGGTCATGGATTTCATGCATATATTATAACGGTTTATGCCTTAAAAACAGATAAGTTAGGAACTAACGAAAATACCAATCCGGCAGTAGTAGGTTTTAATCTTTGGAACCAAACTTTGGCAAAAGCCAGTATCGTGGCATACTACAAGCGATAATTTACCCTCAGGACGATTCGTTGTTTATTCCCGAACATCATTTTGATGTCTGTGCACTATTCAAGGCGTTATATACCATTAGTTTTTCGCCTTTCTCTATCGAAACAGGAACCGATGAATTTTGCATTGCAGATCCGGAACTGTCGTTACCTTCAAGCCTTTAAAAAATAAAACTAAATGCCGGAATTTTAAAAGCTGATCAGGCAAGAAATCTCAGAATTTCAGTTGGCGATTATGAAATCTAAAAAATAAAATTGTGCAACAATGAATGATTTTTTCTGCAACGAATTTCACGAATTACGCTAATGCATACTTTGTCTATAATAATGCAATTACAAGATTTTTTTATTTTGTGTAATTCGTGAAATTTGTGGCAAAAAATACAAATAAATTTAAAAAAAAACATTGGCAGCCAGTTCAATCCCTATGTTTGCTTTGGTTTTATTTTGTTTCAATAATTTATTGTATTGATGCTTTGAGAATCCTCAAAAAGTATTCGGCTAACTTCGCTTAAAAATTCAAACTCATCCAGAGAAAATAGCTGTAGCAAAGTTTCTAAAATAAGTGCTACATTAATCGCCTGGCTTTTGTTGGTACTTACAATTTTAGGCACATCTTCATCCAATGCCAAAATGCATAATTTAAGCATATCGGAAATAACACAACCCAACTCACAATAATTAACAAACTTAATTTGAGCCGTATTAACTTCTTTTAAATCATCATCCGATTTTTAAGGTGTGAAAATATCGACTAGCTAGTTTTCTTAAAAACTTTAAATTTTTAATTTCAGTTCTTTCGATAATAGTTGATTATTTTATTTGCATAGTTCGGTAAATCTGTACAAAAAAAATAGGAACGTATGTGGCTGGACTTATACATCCCGTCATTTTTGACTGCTATTAGATAATTTGCCCCTGTAAGGGTGAAAGATTTTGCCATTTCAGGGAAATAGCTTACTCTCCAAAGTATACATTATTAACGCTGTGAAAATGTTTATGATCTTGCGCTACTTTAAAAAAATTAATTTAATATAGAAAGGAGACTTCAAGTTTCGTGACTTTATGTTAAAATCTTAATTGAGAATACCTAATCTAATTCTTTATTATATTAAATTCGTGAATAACTCTTTTACAAAATATTATTGAATTGTTTAAAATTCTGAAATATTACGATAAAGTAATTTCTAAGATCTTATATCATTAAACCAAAATAGATACTTTTTGTGATCCCTATCTTTATAAAATAATATTTTACATTGGTATTTGATAATTGTTAACTTCTAATTATCCTTCGAGCTCGATCAGGTTAATTTTTCCTGTCGTTTTACGACTGTATTATCCTTCCAAAATCCAAACAACAATACCATTTTACAAACAGCAATACTTCTTTTTTAATATTTCTTTTATTACAATCCTAAAAAAGCTCTTTTTTTTAATTTTAGGAAATTAACTACATCCACATTTTTTTTGAAAATAAACAGATTTTTTTATCCGCAATTAATGGAAAGAAATGTTTTTAATAAATCCTTTTTTATGACCAGAAAGAATTAACGATTATAGATTTTTTTAGCAGTAAAATTAAGGAAAATTTGTATTTCTACTAATTTAGTAGAGTTTTGTAAATAGAGAAGAAAAATCAAGTGAAGTTCTTGGTTGCGACCAAATTAAATTTATTGAATTATTTTATTATGTTTGCTCAAAAATATAATTCTTCAAAATAAAAACAATTGTCAAGTCCTGATTTAAATTCTGATACTATTCTGGTAAATCGTTTACGTAACGGTGATGAATCGGCATTAACAGAGTTGTACAATAAATTCTGGCAACTTTTATTTATGTCTTCTTATAATGTCATTAAAGACAAAGAATTATGCGAAGATATCATTCAGGATATTTTCATGAATATTTGGCACAACCGCGAAAAGCTGGAGATTCATATTTCGTTAAAAGGATATATGTATGCCTGCGCCAGATATCAGGTTTTTAATCATTTAAAGAAAAATAAAGACAAAATTCATGTCGAGCTTTTTGATGATTTAGAAAAACGTTTTCAGCACTCCACGCCCGAAACAGAAATGATGCACGACGAATTAGTGCAGCAAATTAATCTCATTATTGCAACTCTTCCGGAGAAATGCCAGCTCGTGTATAAATTAAGCCGCGAAGAACAATTAAGTCATAAAGAAATTGCAGAGCGCTTAAATATTTCTGCCAAAACAGTAGAAAACCATATTGCCAGGGCACTTCAGACGATTCGTTTATCGATGGGAAGTTCAGTCAGTGTGGCGATGGTTTTATGGCTTTCGAAAAACCTCTTTAAATAAAGCTTTTTTTTGATTTATAATGAAAGATAAAATGAGCAGCTTTACAAAAGACAGTTCAATATTTTATTATAGAAGAATCAAAATTTTCTTATTTTTTTGAGTGTTTTTGTTAAAAAATCAGCAAATATTTAAAAAAAATCGATTTCGACTAGGGGGTACATGTCTTTTTGTGTACTTACTGGTTATACTCCTGTGTTAATATAAAAAAAATGGAAAAAGAAGAATTTTTGGTTTTACTAAACAGATATCTTTCTGGTGAGACCAATTTGGAGGAGAATAAAAAAATGCTGAATTATTACGAGAGTTTTCAAACCGATTTAGATTGGGATGCGTCCTTAGGATCTAAAGAAGAAATTGAAAATAAAATGTTGCATCGAATTCAGAAAACGATACAAGCCGAAGAAGTAAAAGTAATCCCGATCAGGCCATTTTACACAAAACCTTTTTTTAGGATTGTAGCTGCAGCTTCGGTTGTAATTTTAGTTTCGCTTTCGGTATTATTTAACATCAACAATAACAAAACTAATATTCCGGCTGTAGTCCATAAAAATATCGAGATTGGGAGCAATAAAGCAACTTTAACACTCGAAGACGGATCTGTAATTGCATTAGAAAAAGGAAAATCTTATGCAACAGGAAACGTTTCCAGTAATGGCGAAAAATTAGTGTATAATTCTGAAAATGCTGTAACTGCGATTGCAAATAATGTATTGACTATACCAAGAGGCGGACAGTTTTTTATACAATTGGCAGATAGTACAAAAGTCTGGCTGAACTCAGAATCGCAATTAAAATACCCTGTTGCTTTTGTTGATGGAGAAACCCGCCAGATAGAATTAGTGTACGGAGAAGCTTATTTTGAAGTATCGCCAAGTACTAAGCACAAAGGTTCGAGATTTAAAGTTAAAACCCAGACTCAAAATGTAGAGGTAATAGGAACAGAGTTTAATGTAAAAGCGTATCGCGACGAAACATCAATTTATACCACATTGGTAAAAGGTAAAGTGGCGATTAGTAATGCAACTGCAAAAGATGTTCTGGAACCAAATGAACAATCCAGAATAAACTTTAACAGCAACACGATTTCAATATCGAAAGTAGATGTTTACAATGAAATTTCATGGAGAAAAGGACTTTTTGTATTCAAAGGAATGCCGCTTGCCGCAATTGCAAAAGTATTATCACGCTGGTATGATGCTGATATTGTATTTGCTGATCCGGCTTTAGGAAATGTGAAATTCAACGGAGTTTTAAATAAAAATCAAAAACTAGAAGACATATTAACCACCATTAAGAATATTAATTTTATTAATGCCTATGAGATAAAAGACCATAAAGTAATATTGAAATAAAAAGAAAAGGGATTAAAGCTTAGACTTCCGACGGTACTGCACTTTATCCCTTTTTTGAGTATTAATCAATTCATCCATTTTAACAACCGACCAACCAATTAACATGTAAATTTATGAAATTTAAATTAACCAGGGTCCTTTTCTATTTTAGAAAGGGACTAATTATTAACATTATGAGAACCTTTATCTTCTTGTTTTGCACTACGATATTTGGTTTTTCTCCAGTAAAACTTTTTTCACAAAACGCAAAAATTGTTATTCCGGCTGATAAAACAGTAAGCGTTGATGAGGTTTTTGATATTATCAAACAACAAACCAACTACACGTTTATTTATCAGGAAGATTTATTTAAAAAATTGCCGAAAGTACATTTAAAAAAAGGTACAATCAGAGTAAATGATTTATTAAAAGCCAGTTTTTCCAGTAAAGATTTCGATCTTAGTTTTACCAGCGGAAACACTATTGTTGTAAAAGAAATACCTGTAGAAAGGGTAGTAGTGCAACAATCAAAAAACATAGAAATTACCGGTATTGTAACCAATGACAAAAAAGAACCGCTCCCAGGAGTAAATATAAAAGTCAAAGGAACAAACGCAACTGCCCAAACTGATTTTGACGGAAAATATACCATTACAGCTCCAAATGACGGAATCTTATTATTTTCTTACATCGGACACAGATCAGAAATTATTGCTGTAAACAACAAAAAAGTGCTTAACGTTATACTTACAGAAGAAACACGACAGCTAGAAGGCGTTGTGGTAAATACCGGAGTAACTGTTCGTAAAAAAGAATTAATTACCGGAGCAGTAACCATATACAGAGGAGAAGAATTAAGACAAATTTCTACTCAAAATGCCGTTCAGGCTCTAAAATCATTAGATCCTTCCTTTATTGTTTTGAATAATAATTTAGTAGGATCAAACCCGAATATTCTCCCTACAATCGAGGTAAGAGGGCAAACGAGTTTAACAGCAAATCAGGTAGACAGTCAGTTTCGGGACGATCCCAATCAGCCGTTATTTATTCTGGATGGTTTTCCTACCACCTTACAGCAGGTTGTCGATTTAGATATTAACAGAATCGCAAGTATTACTTTATTGAAAGATGCAGCTTCGACAGCTTTATACGGATCGCGTTCGGCAAACGGAGTTGTAGTTATCGAAACCAATAAACCAATTCCGGGAAAATTACAATTTTCGTATGTATATAATTCTTCTTATGAATTGGCAGATTTAAGCGTGTATCATTTAATGAATGCCGAGCAAAAATTAGAATTCGAAAGACTTTCCGGTGCTTTTATTGCCAGTAACGGTTCAACCGCGGCGACACAATACAGCTGGGATCAGGAATACAATCGACGTTTAGCCGGCGTACGTCGTGGTATAAACACTTATTGGTTAAACGAACCAATCCAGATGGGACTTACCTCCGGACACAGTTTGTCTTTTGGAGGAGGATCAGATGAATTTAGATTTAACATTGCAGGAAATTATAAAACCTTAACCGGAACCATGAAAGGTTCTGAGCACAATACCTGGGGATACAATACTACATTAACATACCGAAAAAATAAATTAAGTATCAATAACAACTTTTTTGTTTCGGGCGGGAACAAACAGGAATCGCAATATGGTTCGTTCGAAACCTGGGCAAAAGTAAGTCCATACTATCCAAAAGTAAACGAAAACGGAGTCATAACCCGCTATTTGGATGGTTCATCATTACCATTGCCAGCGTATTTGGTAGTTGTAAATCATCCGGCCAATCCACTTTACAACGTTTCTTTACCAAGTTATGATAAAGGAAATGATTTCAATTTTACGAACAACTTTGCAATGAATTACGATATAAACCAACATCTTAAAAGTACAGGAGCATTATCGGTATCCAGAAACAGTAATGTAGGAACCGTATTTGTATCTCCGGATGATACCCGTTTTATTAGTAATATTGCGACAGAAAAAGGAACTTATACCAGAAATGAAGCGATAACCAATAAATGGAATGCAAACCTTGGCGGTACTTATTCTAATGTTTTCAGTGGTGTACATTCCTTCAATTATACGATTAGGGCATCGGCTCAGGAAACCAGAAACAACTCTTACTTATCTGCTTTACGAGGATTTCCAATAGGGGTTCCGGGAAATCCGTCATTTGCTTTTGGTTATGAACCCAACGCGAAGCCATCTGTTTATACAGAATTAATTCGAAGTGTTGATCTAACCAATCAAATTAATTATGCTTACGACCGAAGATTTTTGTTCGATTTTACCCAAACCATTTCTGGGGCAACCAATTTCGGAACCAACAAAAAATATTCACCTTATTGGGGCGTGGGAATTGGATGGAATTTAAATCACGAATTTAAAATGAACGAAGATATGGTGAACATCTTAAAAGTGCGTGCTAATATCGGTCAGACCGGAAACCAAAACTTAGTAGGTTTTGCTTCTTATGATGTGTATGCTTACGATCCAAATACGAACGTTTTTGGTGCTGGTTTAGGAATTTCTCAAATTGCAAATCCTAATCTTGAAGCCCAAAGAACCAGAGATATATCAGTAGGATTAGATCTCGCTATGTTTAGAAACAGATTAACAGCAACAATAGGAGCGTACACCCGTAAAACTTCACCACAAATTGTCGCGATAGATCTTGCTGCTTCGACAGGCGTAGATGGTTACCCCTTAAATGTGGGGTATTTAACAACAAAAGGATTGGAGATAAAAATAAACTACAACTTTATTTACGATTTAAGAAACAACTTTGTTTGGGGCATTGGTTTAATGTCATCTTCAGGAGATAACAAATTAGGAGGTTTCAATAATGCATTGGCATCCTTAAATGCGGCGGCACAAAAAACAGCAAGTTTAACCAGATTTTATGATGGAGCAAGCAGCAACGACCTTTGGGCAGTGCCATCATTAGGAATTGATCCTGCAACCGGAAAAGAAGTTTTCCTGAAGAAAAACGGGCAATCGACATTTATTTTAGATAAAAAAGACGAGGTTGTGGTAGGAAATTCCAGAGAAACGGCAACAGGAGTTGTCTCTACAAATTTAACCTACAAAGGATTTAGCTTTGGATTATTTGTGCGTTACAGCTTTGGAGCAGATCGATTTAACTCAGCTTTATACAACAAAGTCGAGAACATTTCAAAAGATAATATTTTCGATAATCAGGATGCCAGAGCTTTTACAGATCGCTGGACAACACCGGGACAAATGGCACAATTTAAAGCCATTGGCTTAACAAATGCAACCCCAATATCATCACGATTTATCCAGAAAGACGATTATATCTCCGGAGAGTCTATCCGTTTAGGTTACCGAATAACAGATCGGGCCTGGTTAAAAAGAAACGGGGTAACAGCATTAGGAATTAATGCTCTGGCGAACGAATTTTTTAGAATATCTAGTATAAAAGCAGAACGAGGTATTGATTTCCCTTTTTCAAGAATCTATTCACTTAGTTTAAACGTATCATTTTAATCAGTATGAAAAAGTATATATATAAAATAGGATTTCTTTTTCTTGTGGTCTTAACCGCTGTAAGTTGTAGTGATTTTTTGGATGTTGTACCACAAGACAAAATTTTAGAAGAACAAATCTATAGTTCAGAAACAGGAGTTCAAAACGCACACAATGGACTTTATTTGCAATTGGCATCCAATAATCTTTACGGAAGGCAATTAACTATGGATGCTGTTGAGATTTTAGGACAGCAGTATAATATGTTAGGTAATGTACAGACTTCAATGGCAAGTTATGCGTATGCTGAAAAAATACCCAAAGCAACCATTGCCAGTATTTGGGAAAAAGCATTTGCTACCATTTTATCTGTAAATAAATTTTTAGAAAGCTTAGACGAACATCAAGGAGTAGTTTCTGCAGAAAAAGCCGATTTATTAAAAGGCGAAGCCATTGCCATACGTGCCATGCTGCATTTTGATATGCTTAGAATGTTTGGACCAATCTATAAAGTTTCGCCAGGTGATCCCGGAATACCGTATTACGAAAAATTTGAAACTGTAAACAATCCCATTTTGCCGGCTAACGAAGTAATGACCAAGATTCTTGCGGATCTCGATATGTCATTAAAACTTTTGACCAACGATCCTATTTTGACCATTGGAAAGTACGGAACAACAAATGCATATAGCGGAAATCCGTATTACTATACCAACAGAGTCCAAAGAATGAATCATTTGGCAGTAAAAGCCTTAAAAGCACGTGTTCTGTTATATTCAGGAGATAAAGTAGCTGCATCCAAAGTAGCCAATGAAATTATAAACTTTTTAAAAGTTAATCCTTTTTTTACCTGGACACCGTTTTTAGAAGCCACAAATGCAGCCAATCCGGATCGTACCTTTTCATCTGAAAACTTCTTTGCCCTGAGCGATTATACATTGTATACCAAACAAAAAGCATTATTCGATGCCAGCTTAGAAGATCAGATAATTTATGCGCCTTTATTGAGTAGATTAAATGCTGTTTTTGAATCGAATGATAATGATTACAGAAGTTTACCAAGCTGGAAAGTTCCAGTTGTAGGAGGAAAAACACAGAAAACATTTTATAAATATGAAGATGTGGCAAACAAATCAATGACCTTTCGTTTTCAGATTCCTATGCTTAAAATGTCAGAAGTTTATCTCATCGCTGCAGAAACTGCTGCGGTTCCGGCTGATGGAATTGCCTTTTTAAATACACTGCGTTTCAACAGGGGATTAACAAATTTGGGCGCAACAGCAGTTTTAGCTACAGAAATTACAAAAGAGTACAAAAAAGAATTTATAGGCGAAGGACAATTGTTTTTCTATTACAAAAGAATCAACTCGACCGCAATACCAAACGGTTCAGCAGCATCTGGAAACGTAACGATGGGAAAACTTCAATATGTAGTGCCAATGCCCGATTCTGAAATTAATTTTCAATAATTTAATAAAGAAGACTATGAATAAAATATTGATTTTTAGCATCATCTTTTTGTCGATAATAGGATTGTCATCTTGTAATCAGGAAGAAATAGCAATTTATAAAGACACCGATAATATTTATTTTTCACCAGCAGTTTTTGCTTTAGTTAATAATGGGCCTTTAATAGATAGTACAGGCTTTAGTTTTGGCTTAGATAATCCCATAATCAAAGAAAGAGTTTATAAACTTCCAATAAGGGTTCAGGGAAAAATAAGCAATGTAGACCGAAAAATAAAAGTTACCGTAGATCCTTCGGGTACAGCCGTTGCAGGAACACATTTTGTTTTACCCGAAAATATTGTGTTGCATGCCGGTAAAGAAGTAGATACCATAGCTATTAAGGTCTTCAGAACCGCAGATATGAAAAAGAGCAAGTTTACTATAGTGCTCAATCTGGAAGAAAATGAATTTTTTAGCACAAAAATGCAAACTAGAGTAACCAACGTTTTAACTCAAAAAACGATCAGTTTTATTCGTTTTAAACTCACATTCGAAGATCAGATCACACAGCCAAAAGGTTGGGTTCCCGGTTTTTTTGGTGCTTTTTCAGCCAAAAAGTTCTTTCTAATGTGTGATTTAATGCATTTAGATCCGGTTATTTTTAATCAGCCTCCGGGAGCTCTCGGATTAACTGTATCGGATGTGCAATATTATCAAAACTTTATGAAGCGCTATCTGATAGATCAAAAAGCTTCCGGAAACATCATTTATGAAGAAGATGGTACCGAAATGTTCTTCCCATAAAATCATTCTTTTTAATTTAAAAATATAAAACAATGTTTAAAAATATAAAAATACAATTGAGCTTGCTACTGGTTCTTTTATTGACTTATGGTTGTGTGAGCGACGAAGGAAATTACAGTTACAAAGCCATAAATGAACTAAATGTAACCGGAATAGAACCAGAATATACGGCTTACACAGGAGATCATTTTAAGATTTCACCAAAATTAAATCCCACAATCGACGACGGTACAAATCCTAATCGTTATGAATATTTATGGGTTGCAGTAAACCCTGCAAAATTGGCTTTCGAATCCAGAACAACAATAGCAACAACCAAAGATTTTGACGGCATATTAAAACTACCGCCTGCAAAATACAACGTTTATTACTTTATAAAAGATAAAGTTACAGGTGTAAATTGGCAACAAACCACTTTTGTACTCAATGTAGTATCTTCTATTTACGAAGGTTGGCTAGTACTTGGTGATGTTGACGGAAAAGCCCGCTTAGACATGGTTTCGACCATACCAAACGTTTCAACGCCACGTATTATAACAGATGTCTTAGACGCTTCAGGATCAGCATTAAAACTAAGTGGAAAAGCAGTAAATGTGTATTGTGTTTCGCAGGCATTAGCCAATACTAATACTTATGGTATTTATGTAACTGCATCAGAATCAGGAACGGCAAGAATTGACCCTGATTCTTTTGGCTGGACACAATCTCAAAATATAGCTTACGAAACCGTTGGCGGGGCGTTGCCAACCAGTTTCGGTGTAGAATTGATGAAATCACCAACTGGTGGAGAAAATTTGATATACAGCAAAGGAAACATCTATTGTTATTTTAGAATTTATCAGATTAAATACGGTTTGCCTCAAAATAAAGTCGATACAGAAAGTAAAGATTTTTATGCAGCTCCATTTATAGCAGAAAACGGCGGTTCACTAGGCAGCCCGATATTTTATGATAAAAATGCCCGTCGTTTCATACGATACAGCATGACAAAAAGCACCTGTTCTGTAATGCCTCCACTTGTAGCTTCACCCACAGTATTAGATTGGAATAATACCAATTGTGATTTGGTTTATATGACTACTTCTGCTTTTAATTTGGGTGAAAATTTTGCTGTGCTTAAAAATATTACAACAGGCAAATTTCATTTGGTACGTTTTACTACAGGTTTGGCACAAACCTATTACAAAGAGATTTTGAATGCTCCGGATTTTGATAAAGCAACCAAATTTGCAGTGAGCCCGGATTCAGGATATTTATTTTATGTTGTTGGAAGTAAACTGTATGAATACGATAACGGAAACCAATCGGCAAAATTAATGCTCGACAAAGCAACAGAAGAGATAACCTACATTGGTTTCCACTCAAGAGCAGCAAAAGGATTAACCAATAAACTAACGGTAGGAAGTTACGGCACAACCGGAAAACTCGAATTATTTACAGTACCACCTGTAAATGGAGATTTAATTCTCGAAAAAAGTTATTCAGGATTATGCAAAATTGTAGATGTTGCGTACCGTGCGCGATAATTAAAAACTTAAAACGCCGAATGAATCCCAAACATTCATTCGGTTAACAAAAAATCACATTTTATGAAACTCATTTTTAAAATTGCAAGTGCATTTTTGCTGCTTGCCTGGACTTCTATTGCCGTAAATGCACAAACCACAGCAAACGATGAAAGCTGGGAATTAACTAAAAAACAAGCTGCCAAAGACCATAAATTAATTTTTGTTGATTTGTATTTTACAGGTTGTATGCCTTGTGCCCAAATGGATAAAGAAGTATTTCCCGATGCAAAAGTAGCCGCATTTTTAGATGCTAATTTCATTACTTTCAAATCCGATATTCTGAAAGAAGAAATTGGTAAAAAGCTAAGCATGAAATACGGAGTAACCGGTTTTCCTACCTTTTTATTCCTAAATGCTGATGGAAAATTTATTGACAACGCCGCTGGTTTTCAGCCTGTAGATCAATTTATAGCTTTGCTTCAAAATTCAAAAGAGACTGCCAAAAAAGGAAATTTCAAAAAATACAGTCCTCAGATTCAGGAAAAAGATTATCCGGAATTTTACCAGCAAGCCTACATGGCAAACAAAAGAAATGTGTCTTTTGAGGTTGTCGATGCTTATTTGAAATCACAGCCATCTTTGTTAACAGAAGTGCCTTTTGTAATCATTACCGGATTAAGAATTGGCAGGGAATACGATGATTTTTTTCTGAAGAATGCCAATCAATTCTCTAAAGATTACGGAAAATCAAGCGTTACAAGTCATCTGTTTACCATTTTACAGCGTAAGAGAAAAGACCTTGAAAAAACAAACGATTTAGCTTCTTTTAAAAAATTACTGGCAGAGACAAAACCATTTTACACTTCAGAAGAATGGACCAAATATGAAGGTATTTTACTGAAAGATTTTGGTGTTACAAAAGCAGTAAACAACCCTTATACTTTAGAAAAATAACGCAACATGAAAAAAGTATTGATGCTGCCGATGCTGTTTTTTGGCTTTCTGGTAAACGCACAAAAAACGACTATTCCCGAAGTTTTAAAAACATTTGAAGAATCCTTTCAAAAGAAAGATTACAATGCCATAAAAGATTTTTTGGCGCCTCAGTTTAGTGTTGGCGTTGGAGATTCTTCTTCAAACGAATTTTATATAACAAATATTTTTAAAGCTTTTCCGGTACTGGATTCTTTGCAAATTGGGAAATCTTTAGTAACGAAAGCAGAAACGAGAGTAGCAGTATATTTTTACTTTAAAGGAAAAGAAAAGAAATCGTCTGAAATTGTTTTTAACAATGAAAACAAAATACTGTACGTGACTTTTTTTGACGGTTTGTACAGAGTCGACCGAAATGCTGCTGTAAAAAAATTAGCCAGCATTCCGTTTGAAATTGTGCAAAACGGAATCGCCATTAAAATAAAACTCAACGATAAGGATCGCGAATTTCTCATGCAGTTCGATACCGGAGCCGACGGAATGGCTTTAAACCCGGACAGCGCCTACAAAGCAGGAGTTGTTGTAACTAGTAATAAATACGCATCTGTTGTGGGCGGAAGTCAGCAGGTTCAATATTCGGCAAACAATACCATTCATATTGGTAATCAAACGATAACCAATCAGGGTTTAGTGATTTTCCCAAAAAGTGGTGTTTTCGACGGTTTATTTGGTGCCAATTTACTTCGCAATTACATCACAAAAGTCAACTTCGATACAAAGACAATTGACCTATATAATTTTGGCAATTTTGTTTACGAAGGCAAAGCCAAACCATTTGTTTTCGATTATAAAACAGGCTTGCCAGTGGTGAAAATGAATCTGACTTTTGAAGATAAAAAAACGGTCGAAGGCAATTTTACTTTTGATACCGGAGCAGGTTATGATTTAATTGCCTACGGACCTTTTAATCATAAACACGATTTAGAAACAAGTCTTAAAACCGAATACACATCAACAAATCATAGTTTAGGACATCAAACCCAAATTATGGGCGGTGCAATTCCGAATGTTGTTATCAACGGAAATAATTTTTCTAATGTCTCAATCGCTTTACAGGAATATCAGGAAAAGAATAAAAACTGGGCTTCCGCCGATGGTTCACTTGGAATCGACTTAATCAAACGTTTCAATTTTACGATCGATCTACTCCACAAAACGGTGTATTTAGAGCCCAATAACAATTTCAAAACGCCTTCTTCTTTTTATATGTCCGGATTGGATCTGGAATTTGACGATCAGTATAATTTAATCATCAGGAGAATTATGAATACCGAAAACGAAGAGCTGAAAAAGATAAAACCGGGCGCTAAAATAACACAAATCAACGATTTTGAAATTGCCGATTTGCGAAATCCGGAAACCATCAAAAAACTGAAAGCCAATAAAGAAACCAAAGATTTAATAATAGAACAGAACGAACAATCTATTCGGATTTCACTTTAAATATGTAATCAAAAAACAACTAAAATATCATGAAAAAACACACTATTTACCTCCTTTTAATTGCTCTTTTTGTTGGGCAGTTTAGCTTTGCTGAGAGCAGTTCTGAATATGCGGTCATTAGAGGAACAATTTCGATTCCTGACACTAAAATTAAAGAAATCACCATTCACAATGTCGAACAGGGGCAGCCTGCAATAGCAGCCACCGCAAAAGTAAATGTTTCGGGCGAATTTGGTTTTATGTTGCCTATTACAACTCCTGGATTTTATTATGTTGACTACGGACAGTTTAAAGGTCGAAATCAATTAATACGGCTGTATTTAGAACCTAAATTAGACATTAATCTTTCGATCAGTAAAGATAGTTATGTTTTGAGTGGTAAAGAGTTAGGCCAAAATATTCTGGTTCAGAAAGCAAATGAAATTTATAATGCATTTGCACCTTTTGCAAGACTTGGAGGAAATGTAACTTATGTAGATTTTTATCCGTGGATTGACGGAGGTATTGCAAAAGCCGATGCATTTTCAAAAAGCATCAAAACAAAAGATGCGGCATTCAATAAATTACTAAAATTAGCTGTAGCCACAGATGTTGAAGAGCTAACCTATACTTTTTTCAGAATGCCCAGAACCGCATTTCCGGATAAAGACGATCGTCCGGCAGTGATCAAAACTTGGCAAACAGATAAAAAATTCACCGATCCTGATTTGTTAAAACTTGCAAATGGTGTTTCGTTAATGTCAAATTATTTCTTTTACGTAAATGTAAATGGTCCGGCAGCTCCAAAACGTTTAGATCTGACCGAAGCGATTACACATATTACAGATCCTTCTTTAAAAGATGTTTTTTTACGCGATGCAGTAGCAACTTCCCGTATGAAAATCGAAGAATATGAAAAAGTAGCACCAGACATCAAACCTTATATGATTTCTGAGGCGAGTAAATCGTTTTTAATAGATTATGAAAAAGTATTGCATAAAAATGTAGGTCAAAAAGGATTGGAATTTACCTATAAAGATATTGATGACAAACCGGTTTCATTTTCAGATTTTAAAGGAAAACTGGTATACATCGATTTATGGGCAACCTGGTGCGGCCCTTGTAAAGCAGAGATTCCGTACATGAAAAAAATCGAAGAAGATTATCACGGAAAAAATATTGTATTTATAAGCCTTTCATTAGACAAACCAAAAGACAATCAAAAGTGGAAAGACTTCGTTAAAAAAGAGCAATTAAAAGGCATTCAGATTATGGCTGATAAAGATTTTGGTTCTGATGTTGCCAAAAATTACGATGTCAATGCAATTCCAAGATTTTTATTATTTGATACAAAAGGAAACATCATCAATGCCGATGCTTTGCGTCCGTCAAATCCTGAATTGAGAACACAATTAGATAAATTATTAAAAGTGTAAATAACCCATCGCAAAAAAAGTTAACAGATAGAAACATAGATTTAAAATTAGAACTAAGATGTTTTTGGAAAATCGTTTTTTTTACATAATGCGTTATGTGCATTTAAACAAGTGAAACGTTTTTATAGATTTTAAAAAGAAAAACTATGTTTCTATGTGTTAATGGTTATAGACAACAATATAAAAAAGAAAAATAATATGTTTTATAAACAAAAATCAGTACTTCTTTTCGTCGCTATAATGGCCGGTTTATTTACTGTTGAGGCTCAAGATTTCAAAGCAAATGATCCAATTTTGGTCAATCAAAAAATCAAAAAAGGAGTTTTACCAAACGGAATGACCTATTATATTTATCCCACAACGGTAAATAAAAATACAGCAAGTTATTACATCATTCAAAATGTAGGTTCTATTTTAGAAAACGACAAACAAAAAGGACTCGCGCATTTTCTGGAACATATGGCTTTTAACGGAACTAAAAATTTTGAAGGAAAAGGCATTTTAAATACACTCCAAAAACAAGGAGCTGTTTTTGGCAAAAACATCAACGCTTACACCAGTACAGACGAAACAGTTTACAATCTGGATAATATCCCGTCAAAAGAAAGCGGAGTAGTAGATACTTGTTTATTGGTGCTGCACGATTGGTCTAATTTTTTATCGTTGACCAATGAAGAAATTGATGCAGAACGCGGTGTTATTACTGAAGAATGGCGTACGAGACAAGATGCGGGACAACGTATTTACAATCAGCTTTCGCCATTTTATTACAACAACTCTTTGTATGCAGATCGCAAGCCCATTGGCGATATGGATATAGTAAAAAACTTTGATTATCAGGTTTTAAAAGACTTTTATAAAGATTGGTATCGTCCGGATCTACAGGCAATTGCCATTGTTGGAGATATAAACGCCGATGATATTGAAGCAAAAATTAAAAAACTTTTTGCTGATATTCCCGCGTCTCAAAACCCGAAAAAGCGTTTTGAAATTGCCATTCCGGAGAATGACAAAACAACTTTTAAACTGGCTTTAGATAAAGAGGTTTCGGCTTCAAATATTATCTATATGATTCGTCATACAGCTGAAAAACCAACAGGAACTTTTGCCGATTTAGAAAAATCGACACAACGAAACATTGCATTTTCACTCATCAATAACAGATTATCTGAAATGGCGCAAAAAGAAGATTGTCCTTTTAAAGGCGCTCAAATCGGATATCAAAATTACAGCAGGTTAAACGATATTCTATTTGCCAGTATTTCGCCAAAACCCAACCAACAACAAGCTGCTTTTACGGCAGTTATGAACGAATGGATCCGGGCGTCTAAATTTGGGTTTTCTAAAGGAGAGATTGAAAGAGCTGTTGCCGAAAATATTTCATCTTATGAAAATTATTTGGAAAAAATAAATGAGATTTCGCATAAAAATGTGATTGCTATGGTAAAAGATGATTATCTAAAACATGAAACCATAAGCGATCCAAAAGCTGAATTTGAAATGGTAAAAGTGATTTTAAACCATTTAGATACAGCAATTCTTCAAAAACAACTAAACGGGTTATATCGTAAAAATAATCGTGTAGTCACTGTTACCGGAGTAGAAAGCGAAAACAATATGACTCAGGAACAGGCTTTTGATCTTATAAACAAAGCAGAAAATAATCCGGCTTTAACACCCTACGTTGATTCTTTTTCAGGTAAAACTCTTTTGGGAGATGTGATAATAAAACCGGGTAAAATTGTATCAGAACAAAAAACAGCAGCAATTGATGCAACTACTTATGTCCTTAGTAACGGTGTAAAAGTGCATTATAAATTTGCCGATAAAAATAAAAAAGATGTAAAATTAAAAGCTGAAAGCGCGGGAGGAATGTCTTTATACGAACCTAAAGATATCCCGTCTGTAAGCCGGGCCGCAACTCTGGCAATGATGTCTGGTATTGGTTCTTTGTCGAGTATTGATTTAGAAAAAGTATTAACCGGAAAAACTGCCGGATCTTCTGTAGATATTGATAATTTAAACGAGACCGTTTCAGGTTCTGCCAATGTAAAAGATATCGAAACCATGATGCAATTGGTGCATTTACGTTTTGTAAAACCAAGATTTGATGCTGAAATGTTTGCCTTACTGAAACAGCGATTACAAAACGGGCTGAAAAACAAAGAAAAAGATATTCGGTCTAAAATGTCTGATAGTTTAACCGTGGCTGTTTATGGCAAAAACAATCCAAAAATCAGAATGATGAACCAGCAGTTTATTGATGATTTGTCTTTCGATAAAATGAAATCGGTTTATGAGGATCGTTTTGCTGATGTTTCGAATTTCGAATTTTATATTGTTGGCGATGTAACTCCGGAAGTTTTAAAACCACTATTAGAAAAATATCTGGCCAGTATCAATGGCGTTAAACGTCAGGAAAAATTCAGAGACAATACAGTAAAATGGGTTTCAGATAAAATAGATAAAGATATTTTTATGAAAATGGAAACACCTAAAAGTTCCGTTAGAATAAAGTATCAGGAAGACTTTAATTACTCTCAAAAAAATAGAATTGTGGCTTCTTTTCTGGGCGATATCCTGACTTTAAGATATACAGAAAGTTTGCGCGAAAAAGAAGGTGGAACCTATGGAGCTCAGGTAAATTCAGGTTTAGGGAAACTGCCAAAACCAACGGCTTCACTTACCATTAATTTTGATTGTGATGCAAATAAAGTAGAACATTTATTACCAATTGTGTATCAGGAAATCGAAAACATTCGTAAGGGTAAAATTGCCGCAGAAGATTTAGAGAAAACCAGAACAAATTATATAAAATCAAGAACAGACAGTAAAGATTTTAATAATTACAGTATGGAACTAATCTATAATTATTTTAAAAACAATTACAATATGGACGATCCTGAAAATTACATTTCTATTGTAAACACTATAAACACAAAAGACATACAGGATTTTGCTAATTCTTTTCTCGCAAAAGCTCAATCTTATGAAGTAGTTTATAAGCCCTTATTGTAATTTTTGTGACGAACTGTTATAAAAGAGTTTAATTATTTTTTCCCTATAGATCATTATTTTGAATTAGTAAGCAAATAAGTTTTTATAGCGGATTACAGAGAGGGTTGTCTGGCGATTCAGCCCTCTTTTTTAAAATTTTATCCTATGAGTAAAAAACTATTTTTAGCGAGTATTATGCTGTTGTTTTCAATAATAGCAAAAGCTCAGTTATACAATCCCATCAAGTGGAAAACGACTGTACAAAAAATCTCCAATACCGAATATGAATTGCAGGCAAAAGCCATCATAGAAAATGGCTGGCATTTATACAGTCAGAATGTTGCCGATGGCGGACCAATTCCAACTCATTTTAATTTCGTAAAAAGCCCCGATTTTCAATTACTCAGAACCGTAAAAGAAGAAAAAGGCAAGATCATTAATGATCCCGTATTTAAAATGTCTATTACCTTTTTTGAAAAAGAAACTACTTTTAGACAACGCATTAAAGTCATTTCTTCAAAAGCATTTAAAATCAAAACCGAAGTAGAGTTTATGGTTTGTAACGATGAAAATTGTCTGCCGCCAAGTACTGAGGAAATTGAATTTTATGTAAGCCCGAAAGCCATAACTGCTAAAGAAGGAGTTAACGATAAGGCAGAAGAGAAAACTTCAAAAAAAGGACTTTCATCAGATCCATTATCCGTTATAACAGCAAAAGAAACAGCTGAGGTTAAAACACCAATTAAAGAAATAGTAACATCAAAAAAAGACATTAAAAAGCCCGTTGAGCAAAAGAACTCAAAAAGTTTTTCAGGTATTTTTATCATAGCTTTTTTATCCGGATTTGCGGCTTTATTAACGCCCTGTGTTTTTCCGATGATTCCAATGACAGTAAGTTATTTTACGAAACAAAGTAAAACCAAAGCAGCCGGAATCAGGAACGCCATGATTTATGGATTTTCAATCGTGATTATTTATGTGTTATTAGGTTCTATTGTAACGGCAGTTTTTGGTGCTGATTCCTTAAATGCGTTATCTACAAATGTTTGGTTCAACCTGATTTTTTTTGTTTTACTGGTTGTTTTTGCCTGTTCTTTTTTAGGAGCTTTCGAAATTATGTTGCCCAATTCCTTAGCCAATAAAGTAGATTCACAAGCCGATAGAGGGGGACTAATCGGTATTTTCTTTATGGCTTTGGCTTTGGCTATTGTATCCTTTTCCTGTACTGGACCCATCGTAGGAACATTGTTGGTCGAAGCCGCTTCAAAAGGTGGAATCGCACCCATTGTAGGCATGTTAGGATTTTCGATTGCTATTGCATTACCGTTTTCTTTATTTGCTGCATTTCCGGGTTGGTTAAATGCTTTGCCAAAATCAGGTGGTTGGCTCAATACGGTAAAAGTGGTTTTAGGCTTTTTAGAATTGGCTTTAGCCTTCAAATTTTTATCCAATGCTGATCTGGTTTTACAATTGCATTGGCTGCAAAGAGAAGTTTTTCTTGTAATCTGGATTGCTGTTTTTGGAATTCTCGCACTTTATTTATTTGGGAAAATTACCTTGCCGCACGACGCTCCAATACATCATATTTCAGTAGGAAGATTAGCATTTGGATTGCTGGTTTTCAGTTTTACCATTTATCTCATTCCGGGCCTTTTTGGTGCACCTCTTAAACTCATCAGCGGATTTCCGCCACCTATGCATTACAGCGAATCGCCGGATGGATTTGGAGGTTCTAAAAGTTCCTGCGAAATAAAATCAGTTTTGCCGGAAGGAGCAGAATTTGGTCCGCAAAATCTCATCAGCTTTCATGATTATAATAAAGGAATGGAATTTGCCAAAAAAACAGGTAAACCCGTTTTACTTGATTTTACAGGATATGCCTGTGTGAATTGCAGGAAAATGGAAGAACTCGTTTGGTCAGACTCGAAAGTGCTGGAAGTATTAAAAAATGATGTTGTACTGATTTCCTTATATGTAGATGATAAAAAAGAATTGCCCGAAAATGAGCAATACATCTCTGAAACAACCGGAAAAAAAGTCAAAACTATCGGGAACAAATGGAGCGATTTACAAATTAAAACCTATAAAGCAAATGCACAGCCATTTTATGCTTTAGTAAATCACGCCAGCATCTCTTTAAATGAACCCTCGGCATATAACCCGGATATAGCAATTTATCTAAAATGGCTGCAGGATGGAATTTCTAAGTTTAAATAATTTTTGAATATAAAAACAAGAGGGAATAGTTGTAAAATGCTGTTCTCTTTTTTTTAACAAAATGTATCCCTCTAATAAAAGTTTGCCGGTTTTATCACAAAATCACTCTTTATTGATAAATCATGGGATTCTTCGTGTATTTTTGAAAGGTTATTTTAATTTTACTAAAATTAAAGTTAATCTGTATAAATAATTAAAATTATGAAATTATCAGTTGTTATCACTTTGTTGCTGGGGTATACTTGTTTAGCACAAAATAATACAGACACAAGTTTGTATATGAAGTCAGACAAAATTACCTACCTGACAGATATAGGTTCAGAATCAGGAGATTTATATAAAACAATAGGACATCACGGGCCTGCAATCGAAAACGAGTGGATGGCCTTACGAATTTATTTTAGTGATAAAGTAGCCATAGATGTTTATTCGAAAGCAAAGCCAGGGTTAGAATTAAAAAAAGCAAATTGGTACCCAACTCCGGAACAGCAAAAAGAAGGATGGGGAGCTGATTATTATAAAGTTGCCAATACTGTAGGTCTCGGAGGTGTAAAACTTTGGGACGGAGAAAAATTGGTTCCGTTAAATCCGGTAACAAACCGTTTGGCGCGAGTAGGTAAAACAGATACTACTTCCTGGATGGAAATGATTTCAAGAGGTATTCCTTACAAAGGAAAAAAAGTAGATATTTTGGTTCGTGTAACGGTATTTTCAGGAAAAAGAGAAGCAAAAGTTGAGGCAGTTTCTTTAACTGGAGAAAAAGTACAGTTTGCAACAGGAATAAACTATTTCAAAGATTTTGAAACTAAAAAAGGAGCAAATTATATTGCTGTATGGGGGAAACATCCTGAAGATGTAGCCGCAGAAGTGGTAGCTATTGGCGCCGCAATTAAGTACAATCCTAAAGATTATGAAAAAAATACAGATGATGGAACACAGTATTTATTAATCTCAAAACCAATTAAAAATTTAGAAACACAAATTATCTCGTCAAGCGCAAGAGAAATAGAATTAAATACTTTAGAGAAACTCGAAGCATTTATAAAATAATGTTATTCAAATTATAACACACATTGATTTCTATAGAAAAGGAGTTTGTTTTTTACACTCTTCTTTTCTCTAAAAAATTTTCGTGAACAAGAAAGTGTTTCAGTGTTTAAAAACAAATACATCGTACTTTTAATAAGTAAGAATTTCGGGATAGTAATACCGAATTTCGGGACGCACATTATCTTCACGGTAGCCTTAACTTTGAGTAAATCAAAAATAGATTAGTTATGAGTTCTGCCACTTCAAAATTCGATAAATTACTTAATGGTTCTCAGGAATATGGAAATGTAAACCACAAACCCGACTCTAGTAAAGAGGTTCAAATTAATACACCTGAAAAAACAATGCCTTTTTCAGACCAGATAGGAAACTACCAGCGAAACAAAGCAATTCCTTCAAAATCATATAAAGACAGTAAAATTTATATTGTAGGAAGCGGGATTGCAGGAATGGCTGCGGCTTATTATTTTATTCGGGATGGTCATGTTCCGGGCAAGAATATTATTTTTCTCGATCAGTTGCATGTAGATGGCGGATCGCTTGATGGTGCCGGAAATGCCACAGACGGTTACATTATTCGTGGTGGACGTGAAATGGATATGACCTACGAAAACCTTTGGGATATCTTTCAGGATATTCCGGCTTTAGAACTTCCTGAACCTTATAGTGTATTAGACGAATACCGTTTGGTAAACGATAATGATCCTAATTATTCCAAAGCGAGACTAATTCATAATAAAGGGCAAATTAAAGATTTTAGTAAATTTGGACTTGAGAAAAAAGACCAGTTGGCGATTATAAAATTGTTACTGAAAAAGAAAGAAGATCTCGACGATTTAACCATCGAAGATTATTTCAGTAAATCCTTTTTAGAAAGTAATTTTTGGTTCTTTTGGCGTACCATGTTTGCCTTCGAAAACTGGCATAGTTTATTAGAATGTAAATTGTATATGCACCGTTTTCTTCACGCGATAGACGGAATGAAAGATCTTTCGTGTCTTGTTTTTCCGAAATACAACCAATATGATACCTTTATTACACCACTTCGGAAATTCCTTCAGAGCAAAGGTGTACAAATCGACTTAAATACTCTCGTTAAAGATTTGGATATTCACAGCAATACCAGCGGTAAAGTTGTCGAAGCCATTATTATCGAAAAAAATGGTAAAGAAGAAAGAATTCCGGTAGGCGAAAATAATTATGTAATTGCTACAACGGGTTCAATGACCGAAGACACCTTTTATGGCGACAATAATACAGCACCGGTTATTGGTCTAGACAATAGCACCAGCGGACAAAGTGCCGGATGGAAGTTATGGAAAAACCTGGCAGCCAAATCACCTGTTTTTGGAAAACCTGAAAAATTCTGTGGTAATATTGCAAAATCTTCATGGGAATCGGCTACACTTACCTGTAAACCTTCTGCCTTTGTAGAAAAAGTAAAAGAGTTGTGTGTAAACGATCCTTATTCCGGTAAAACAGCCACAGGAGGAATTGTAACTATTAGCGACTCAAAATGGCTAATGAGCTTTACCTGTAACAGACAACCTCATTTTCCGGATCAGCCCGATGATATTTTGGTGATTTGGGTGTATGCCCTTTTTATGGACAAAGAAGGTGATTATGTCAAAAAAACAATGCCACAATGTACCGGAAATGAAATTTTGGCTGAATTAGCTTATCATTTAGGAATTATTGATCAATTAGACAATATCGTAGAAAATACTATTGTCAGAAGTTCATTTATGCCTTACATCACGTCTATGTTTATGCCAAGAGCAAAAGGCGATCGTCCGCAGGTAGTGCCAGAAGGCTGTACTAATTTAGGATTAGTAGGTCAATTTGTAGAAACCAATAATGATATTGTATTTACTATGGAAAGTTCTGTACGAACAGCCAGAATAGCCGTTTACGATTTATTGAATCTGAACAAGCAAGTACCGGATATCAATCCGTTACAATACGATATTCGTCATTTGCTTAAAGCAGCACAATCATTAAACGATTACGAGCCAATAGTAGGCGAGGGACTTTTAAGAAAATTTCTAAAAGGAACTTACTACGAACATCTACTCGTTGAAAATGCAGATGACGGACAAGAACATGAATCCTTTTTTGGAGAACAACTCAATAAATTAAAACACTGGATAGGAGGAATCAGAGATTAAAAATTTGAAATAAGGCTTGAGTATAATTTCTTCATCTGTTGGCTTTGCCCGGGTCAAAAATATTTAACACATAGAAAGATAGATTATAAGTTTAAAAAAGAAACACATTTCTTTCACATAGTTGGCTCTGTATGTTTTAAATAAGTAAAGCGTTTTTTGTACGCACAAATTTTATGTTTCTATTTGTTAAATCAATTATGCAGAGTATCATAATTCAGAAAAATGGTGTTAAGGCCCGTGCTTTAATGCCATTTTTGCATGAATCACATTTAATTAACTCTTAAAAGGTCAGGTTTTATAAGGCTTTCTACCGGAGAATTGTTTATTTTTATACGTAAATTACTTTCCCGAACAACATTTAAGAAACATTTATATAGGATGGATCAGCCTTACGATAAAATAAGAGATACATTGGCCTATTTTGAGGTTGATAACAATTTACCTTATTATGTTTCTTCTGGCAAAAAGCAAATCGATTATCCGCAAAAGCCTTTTCGGATGGATTATTATTCGTTATGCATTTGTACAGAAGGAGATATTGTTATTGCTATCGATGGACAGCAACATTATATCCAACAATTTACCCTGCTCATTGCGAGGCCTGCAACCATTATTGCTTTTCAGAATATCAGTGAAGACTTTCGAACGAAATTGCTGTTTTTTGAAAAAGAGTTCCTGCTCAAATACATATCTGATCCTTTTATCATCGAAAGACTGGCGTTTTTTAAAGACAGATCATTTGAGCTCATACAGCTTAAGGAACAAGAAGCCAAAAAACTGATTAAATTGATGAAATACCTCGAAAGTAAAATTGAGGCAGATTTGAAATTTAAAGATGAAATTGTCAGGACTATAATATTCAATCTGCTTTTAGAAACAGCTGAACTATTACCAAAAGAAGCACCGGAAACAGTTTTAATGGCTAATAATCCCAAAGATATTTATTTTCAGTTCCTTAATCTGGTTATGGAAAACATAACGCATCATAAAGACGTGAATTATTATGCCCAGAAATTACACATCTCAAACAAATACCTTATTGAGATTGTAAAAAAAGCGGCCGACAAAACTCCACATGAAATTATTGATGCCCATTTGCTAAAAGAAGCAGTAGTGTTATTAGGAAATCCGGCGATTAACATAAGTGATATTGCTTATCGTCTGCGTTTTAATTCAGTTTCTGCTTTTGGACGCTTTTTTAAAAAACATTCCTCTATTTCTCCCACAGATTATCGCAGACTGCAACATTTGTAAATCAGTATTCTATAAAATATTTTGGTTAAATTTTACAGCGCTATTTCAGTCTCAAAAAATCCTTTAATTTCATCATTTTGCATTTTTTTTCGTTGAGGTAATTCTGTTTCAATTATTTTATTATTTTTACTAAATCGATTTAGCAAGTTTTACAACCTTAACGAACCTTATGAAAAATATATTTTTTAGCTGTTTATTTATCTTTTCTGTAGCAGCTGTAAAAGCTCAGGAGCTGAAATCTCCCGACGGAAATTTAATTATGGCATTTCATTTAGATAATTCAGGAACTCCGGTTTATTCCTTAAATCTTAAACAGAAAACAGTTATTGAGGAAAGTAAAATGGGTTTTATCATAAAGTCGGATATTATACTGAATAAAGGTTTTAAGATTACAGAAACTAAAACAGCCTCTGAAAATTCGACATGGAAACCGGTTTTAGGAGAACAAAAAGAAATCAGAAATCAATACAATGAATTAAAAGTAGCTTTAACGCAGGAAAAAAGCCAGCGAAAAGTAAACATCTGTTTCCGTCTCTTTAATGACGGATTGGGTTTTCGATATGAATTTCCTGTGCAGGACAATTTGCGCCATCTTATCATTCAGGAAGAAACCACAGAGTTTAATCTGACCGGAGATCATACATTATTTTGGATTCCGGGAGATTACGACACCAACGAATACAGTTATACAACATCAAAAATATCAGAAATGCAGGCATTGGTTTATAATGCTACACATGTGCCTCTTGCTGCGCAGTCAACCATTAAAAATCTGGCAGCCCAAACACCATTGATGATTAAAACAAACGATAATATATATATCAACATTCACGAAGCAGCTTTAAAAAATTATCCAGCGATGTGTCTGAATGTAAATGATAAAACATTTTCGCTGAGTTCGCATCTTGTTCCTGATGCTGTAGGGAATAAAGGATATATTCAAACCGGAAGTTTTACACCCTGGCGAACTATCGTGGTAAGCGATGATGCACGCAAAATATTAGCCTCAAAAATGATCCTAAACCTGAATGAACCTTGTACTTTTGAAGATGTTTCCTGGATTAAACCCGTAAAATATATTGGCGTGTGGTGGGAATATTTTACAGGCGGAGGCTCAACCTGGGCTTATTCAGACAATCAGGATGTTGTAATTGGCAAAACCGATTTCTCTCAGTTAAAGCCTAATAATATACACGGAGCCAATACCAAACATGTAAAAGAATATATAGATTTTGCCTCATCGAATGGTTTTGATGCGGTTTTAGTCGAAGGCTGGAACGAAGGCTGGGAAGACAATACCGCTTTTAAAAAAGAGCATATTTATAGTTTTACCAAAGCTTACCCTGATTTTAACGTTAAAGAATTAAGCGATTATGCTGCGAAGAAAAACGTAAAAATCATCATGCATCATGAAACCACATCATCAGTTTCTGAATACGAAAGACAGTTAAAAGATGCTTTAAACTTTATGACGGATAACAACTATAATGCTGTAAAAACAGGATATGTAGGGCCAATTATTCCGAGAGGAGAACATCACGACGGACAGCAAATGGTAAATCATTATACTTATGTTGCCACAGAAGCGGCCAAACATAAAATTATGGTTGATTCTCATGAAGCCGTTCGGCCTACAGGTTTACACCGAACATATCCAAATTGGTTTGCACAGGAATCAGCTCGCGGAACCGAGTTTGAATCGATGGAAGGAATTCATCCCGATCATACCACAATATTACCGTTTACCCGTTTAATGGGCGGCCCAATGGATTATACACCCGGAATTTTTCAGGGCGATTTATCGGTTTACGGATCTAAAAAGAATAAGTTAAGCACAACACTTGTCAAACAACTTGCATTGTATGTTACTATGTACAGTCCGTTGCAAATGGCTGCCGATTTGCCCGAAAATTATATAAAATTCAGCGATGCTTTTCAGTTTATAAAAGATGTCGCTTTAGATTGGGACGAAACCTATATTCTCGAAGCAGAACCGGGAGACTACATTACCATTGCCAGAAAAACAAAAGGCAAAGAAGAATGGTTTGTAGGCGGAATCACAGATGAAAACCCACGTGTGGCAACAATTGATTTTAGCTTTCTTCCTGTTGGGAAATCCTATACTGCCACTATTTATGAAGATGGAAAAACAGCCGATTACAAAACCAATCCGCAATCGTATAACATTCGAAAAATAAACGTAACCAGCAAAACAAAGCTAAAACAAAAACTGGCTTCGAGCGGCGGTGTGGCAATCTCTGTAAAATGAGAAATAGTATGCAGATTAGATCAACAAATACAGATTTCTACACAATAGTAATTTTGAAGTCTGACATAAAAATTCGAGAAAATTTGTGCAATTCGCGGCAAAAAAGTTTCACGCAGATTTTGCAGATCCAGAAGATTTTTAATTTTCGAGATCCGAAAAAGAATTCGGGAAAATTCGAGTAATTCGTGGCAAAAAAAAGTAAATACTAACCAGAGGATCGAGATTATCTTCGTTCCTCACAATGACATAATAATGAATACCAAAATTTACCCTTTACAATTTGAACCTATTTTAAAAGAAAGAATCTGGGGAGGCGAAAAACTACAAACCGTTTTAAACAAACCAATCACCTCTAAAATTACAGGAGAAAGCTGGGAATTATCTACCGTAGAAGGAGATGTAAGCGTAGTAGCTAATGGCGAATTAAAAGGCAAATCTCTAACCGAATTAATAACCGAATTACCCAACGAAATTTTAGGAACAGCAGTTTATAAACGTTTTGGAAAACAATTTCCATTATTGTTTAAATATTTAGATGCCCGCGAAGATCTTTCGATTCAGGTGCATCCAAATGATAAACTGGCAAAAGAAAGGCACAATTCTTTTGGTAAAACCGAAATGTGGTATGTAATGCAGGCAGACCATGATGCGAGGATTATTGTAGGTTTTAAAGAAGATTCCAGCAAAGAAGAATACGTAGAAAATCTGAACAATAAATCCCTGATTTCTATTCTCGACGATATAAAAGTAAAAGCCGGAGACGTTTTCTTTTTAGAAACGGGAACTGTTCATGCCATAGGAGCAGGACTTGTGGTAGCAGAAATCCAGCAAACATCCGATATTACCTATCGTTTGTATGATTTTGATCGAAAAGACGCTCAGGGAAACACACGCGAATTGCATGTAGACTTAGCATTAGATGCCATCAATTACAATAAAGTAGATACATACAAAAAGTATGAGAAAACCGAAAATGAATCGAATGTCATTGTGGATTGTCCTTATTTTACCACGAATTTTATTCCGTTAAACGGAGAAAAAAAAGTGGCTAAAAATGGGGAGTGCTTTACCGTTTTAATGTGTATCGACGGAGATTTTGCCATTAAGATTGAAAACGAGATCTATCAATACAAAAAAGGAGACACTATTTTGATTCCGGCAGTGATAAAAACATTCGCTTTAAGCGGAACAGCTTCGATTTTAGAAGTATTTATCTTGTAAAAATAAAAGAGCTCAAAAAAATCTAATTATAGTAAAACCTTTGTCAATACTGAGGATTGTTCTGTTTATTAACTCAAAAAAAATGATTTGTTTAAAAATAAAGTTACAAAATCGTTTTAGTAACTATTTTTATATATATTTGTGAAATAATTAACAACAGCTTAATACAAAAATTAACTCTCCAAATGAAAAAGATAACCATCAAAGATATTGCTACAGAAGCTGAAGTATCGATATCAACAGTATCTTTTGTCATTAACGGAAAAGGAGAGAAAATGGGAATTAGTGCTGCTGTGATTAAAAAAGTGCAGGAAGTAGCAGATAAACTCAATTACAGACCAAGCATGATTGCGACCAGTTTAAGAACCGGTAAAACAAGATCAATCGGGCTTATTGTAGAAGATATATCCAATCAGTTCTTTTCTGATCTGGCGAGAGTTATCGAAGATGAAGCGAAGAATATAGATTACAGAGTTTTTTATTGCAGTACAGGAGATGATGATGAACGTTCTGAAGAGTTAATACACAGTCTTTTACAGGCAAATGTGGATGGTTTTATTATTACGCCTACTAAAAACCTGGAAGAAAAAATTGATCTTCTTTTAAAACTGAAAAAACCGGTCGTATTGATCGATCGTTATTTTCCGGGACAAAGAGTAAGCCATGTGGTGATGGACAATTATGAGGCAGCAAATTCGGCTACTAAATTTTTGATCAATAAAGGTTTTAAAAATATAGCAGTTGTTAACAATACCTCTGAAATGATTCAGATGAAATTGCGTGAAGACGGTTACAGAGATGCCTTAAAAGAAGCAGGAATATACGACCAGTCCCTTGTACTTCATATGGAGTATCATAGTAATGAAGAAGCCAGAATTGCCTCGATTGTAAATTTTGTTAAGAAAAATACTCAAATTGATGCTGTTTTGTTTCTGACCAACTATATGGGACTTACAGGTCTTCAGGCCTTTAAAGATATGGAAATTAAAATTCCGCAGGATATTGCAGTGATTAGTTTCGATGATCATGACAGTTTTAAATTGCATACACCAACGATAACAGTTATTGCACAGCCAATAGAAGATATTGCTATAAAATCGATACAATTGCTGATGAGTCAGATGACAGACATGGAAACATTTGATGTCGAAAGAAGCCTTAAAAAAGGGAGATTAATTGTTAGAGAATCGGTATAGTGCTAAACATTATGCTGATTTAAGAAAAAAGAAAAACGATTCGTTTTTTTTTAACTATTTTACTAAATCGTTTTAGTAATTTTTAGATCAAGGAGACTGATTTTCAGTTATTTTTTTGATCTGATTACGATATCGATTTCTTAAAATTTGAGAATGCTTACATGACTATTAAACCATAGTATTCAAAAGGTGGAGACCCTTGGATACCATATTGAAACTGAGTTAGAATTTTTTATTAATTATTAAAACAAACAAACAAGTTAAAAAAAACAATCAAACAAAAATCAAAACTAATAACCAAAAAAAATGCTTATGAAAAGATTATTAGCAGTGTTAGGAATGGTATTGTTTAGCAGCTTAAGTGCTGTGGCGCAAAACCGATTAATAACAGGCATAGTGACTGATGCAGAAAACAAGGGAATTGTAGCTGCATCTATTGAGGTTCAGGGAAAACTATATAGCGCTATTACAGACGCCGAGGGCCGATTTAAAATGAATGTTCCCGAAGGTAAAGTAACCGTAAATGTATCTTCTATAGGTTTTACATCAAAATCAGTAGTAGTTCAGGGAAATGAAAACAGAATTTCTGTTGTATTGGCAGAAAATACACAAGAATTAAAAGATGTTGTTGTAACTTCATTTGGAGTTAAAAAACAAAAGAAAAGTTTAGGTTATGCAGTTGGAGAACTGAAAGGGGAGGACATAACTAAAAACAAAGAAATTAACTTAGGAAATGCGTTACAGGGAAAAATTGCCGGAGTAAACGTATCGGCACCGGTTACAGGGCCATCAGGTTCAAGCCGTGTGATTATTCGTGGAGCAACTTCAGCTTCGGGTTTAAATCAGCCGTTATATGTAGTAGACGGAATCCCGATCGATAACAGCCAACAAGGAAACGCTAATATGTGGGGTGGAGCTGATAAAGGAGATGGTATGTCATCTTTCAATCCGGATGATATCGCTTCTATCTCAGTATTAAAAGGTAGTGCTGCTTCTGCTCTTTATGGGTACAGAGGATCAAATGGTGTTATCTTAATCACCACTAAAAAAGGAAAAAGCGGAACAGGAATTGGAGTAGACTTTAGTACAAATTCTACTTTTAATACACCAGCAAGTCTTTTACACTGGCAGGATCAATATGGAGCAGGAGCACCTGTAAACGGTGTTGCTACAAGATTTAACAACTTGCAGGAACTTAGAGATTCTTACTATTTTGCCTGGGGAGATAAATATGACGGAACTCCTTCACTTTCAATCGACGGAAAAACAAGACCATACCAGGCTTACGGAAAAGATAACGTTGAAAATTTCTACAGAACCGGATATTCTTTTAGCAATACATTAGCTATTTCTGGCGGAAATGAATCAACAAACTTCAGATTATCTTTTGGAAACACTAAAGATGAGTCTATTATGCCGGGAACTAATTTTGGCAGAAATAATATTGCTTTGAGCTTAAACTCGGCAGTAAACAAAAAAATAAGTATAGAGAGTAACGCTCAGTACATTACAGAGAAAAGCCACAACAGACCTTATTTGAACGATTCACCTAGAAATCCTTCCTTTCCAACGACTTTTATGACTCCTGGAACAGATATCAGATGGATCAGTAATGCATACGATGAAAATGGTGGTGAAGCAGATTATTTTGGAGCAAACGTTTACCATACTAATCCATATTTCGCAACAAAAGAACCATTAAATGATGACCTTAGAAAACGTTTCATTGGTTCAGCAAAAGTAAACTATAACATTACAGATAAAATTTATGCTAAAGGTGTTCTTGGTGTTGATGATATTAATTATGAATTTACTGAAATTGAGCCAACCGGAATCAACTACAATCCTGGAGGATCTTATGAAAACAGAGTGGAAAACCGTTCAGAGTATAATGCTTCTGCTTATTTAGGATACAAAGGCGATGTTGCAAAAAATCTTTCTCTAGATGCTTTCATTGGAGCTAACCGTCAACACAACAGATACAGCGGAATCAAAATGAAAGGAAACAACTTTATTGTTCCATTTAGATATTTCTACGGAAATACACAACCGGACAAATCTGAGAAATTGTTTTCAGAAAGCGAAGTAAACTCTCTTTTCTATTCTGCTGATTTAGGATACAAAGATTTCTTATATCTTAGTTTAACAGGTCGTGAAGATTGGTTCTCTACACTTGATCCTTCAAACAACAGTACATTTTATCCATCTGTAAGTTCAAGTTTTATTTATTCTGAAGTTATCAAATTACCAGAATGGATTTCTTATGGTAAGTTTAGAGCAGGTTGGGGTAACGTAGGAGGTGCATTGCCGGATGCTTATGCTTTGGCATTGACTTATACTGCGCCAGACGGACAAACAGATTCTCTGGGACAGCCAATTTTAGGCGTAAATGGAGAAACAGTTCCAAACAAAACTTTAAAACCATATAATGTAAGTACAATCGAATTTGGTTTCGAAAATACGTTCTTCCATAACAGAGTAAGTACAGATTTAACTTTCTATTACAAGAAAACTACAAACGATATTACAGATGCTGATATTTCTCAGGCTTCAGGTTACAGAACTACCAAAATCAACGTAGGGCAAATCCTGAACAAAGGGGTAGAGTTTGCAGTAAATGTAAAAGCAATTAAAACACCAAGTTTCTCATGGAATGTTGGATATAATTTTGCCTACAACAACAGTGAAGTATTAAATCTTTCGGATAAAATTACAACCAAAACATTAGAAGGAAACAGAGATTCAAGAGCTTCTGTAGTTTTAGAAAAAGGACAGCCTTTTGGTGTTATTAAAGCCTATGATTATTTAAGAGATAAAGACGGAAATATTGTATTGGATACAAATGGTAAATTCATGAGAGGAGATTTAATCATTGCTGGACAAGGTGTTGCGCCAACTTCAATGGGACTTTCAAATGATTTCTCATATAAAAACTTTACACTTTCTGTTTTTGTAGATGCTAAATTTGGAGGAGAAATCTATTCAGCAACAAACCAGTTAGGAACTCGTTACGGATTATCAGAGCAAACACTTCCGGGGCGTGAAGGCGGAATTCAGGTATCAGGTAAAGATGTTAACGGAAACCCGGTAAACACAACAGTTTCTGCATACGATTACTGGAGAAGTTATAGTGATGTAACATCAAACTTTGTTTATGATGCTGATTTTGTGAAGTTAAGAGCGATTTCTTTTAGCTACAATTTCCCAAAAACATACCTTTCAAAAACACCATTCCAATCCATTAGTTTAGCATTTTCTGCTCATAATTTATGGACCATTTACGACAAAGTGCCAAACATTGATCCGGAGTCAAACTATTCTAATAGTAATGCTCAAGGTCTTGAAAGAGCTTCTATGCCTTTGACAAGAAACTACGGATTGACACTTAATGTTAAATTCTAATAGTAAAAAAGATGAAAAATAAATATATAAAAATATTTTGTGTCGTAATTGTTAGTGCAATGACATTGGCTTCATGCGACAAAGGATTTGAGGAAATGAACACAAATCCAAACGCTTTAACAGATCCTGCTGTAAAATCAATGTTTACACTGGCTGAGATTTATGTTGACGGACAGGATTTTTCTAACACCAGAGGAAATAACTTATACGCAGCACAAATCGTACAACAATTTTCGTCATTAGGAGGACCAGGGTCAAAATACACTTATGCTTCTGAATATTCGGCGGCACTTTTTGGAGAAACTTACGGGAAAGGATTGAATCAGATTTTTCAGTTAATGTCTGTTTTAAAAGACACACCTGAAAATACCAATACGATTCAGGCGTTAAGAATCATGAAAGTTTTCCTGTTTCAAAAATTAACAGATACGTATGGTGAAGTTCCTTATTTTGAAGCTGGAAAAGGTTACAACGGAAATGTTTTTGCTCCAAAATACGACACACAAGAGGCCATCTACAATGACCTTTTAAAAGAATTAGACGAAGCAGGTGATGCTTTAGACGCTAATAAAGCTTTTGTTGGAAATGCTGATTTATACTATCAGAGCAATGTGACCAAATGGAAAAAACTGGCAAACTCACTAATGTTGAGAGTAGCCATGCGTTTATCTAAAGTAAACCCTGCAAAAGCAAAACAATATGTTGAGAAAGCTGCTGCAAAAGGTGTTTTTACTTCAAACGATGACAGTCTTGTTTTAAAACATGATTCAGGACCTGCCGGAGTTAAAACAAACCCAATAACATCATCATGGGTTAGAAATGACCTTAATGGTGGTGAAGCCAATATTAAATTCAGTAAAACGTATATCGATCAATTGAAAAACAATAACGATCCGCGTTTGAGAATTTATGCAAAACTTGAAGCTACAGGAGACAATTCTCCGGCAAGTCAGCAAGGTCTTGCCAATGATGCTAAAGAATTTCCGGGTGGAGATAAAAAATTGTTTTCAGATCCTAATACTTCAACCGTATTGCGTTTAGATGCACCAACCTTAATTATGTCTTATGCCGAAGTACAGTTTATATTGGCAGAAGCAGCAGTAAAAGGATGGAATGTAGGCGGAACAGCACAAAAGTTTTATGAAGACGGAGTAAAAGCAGCCATGGATATTTTGACCATTTTTGGAAACAAAGTACCGGCAGTTACAACAGCTGAATACAATACTTATATGGCAGCACATCCGTTTAAAGCTACGGGAACAGAGGCACAAAAAATCGAGCAGATTATCACGCAAAAATGGATTGTATTATTGTTTAATGGTTTTGAAGCATTCTCAGAATACAGAAGAACAGGATACCCTGTTTTAGTTCCTGTAAATGATCCAACCGGAGAAACAAAAGGAACAATTCCGAGAAGATTAATCTACGATCAGTCAGAGTTAATTACAAACGCTGCAAATTTCAAAGAAGCAATATCGCGTCAGGGGTTGGATTTAATGACAACCAGAATCTGGTGGGACAAACAATAGTTTAAATTTGGTTAGAGTTAGTTGAATTAAGCCGGGTAGGATTACCTGTACCTCCCGGCTTATTTTTGTTTCTGTTTTGATTTTCATTACATTAGAAAAAAAATATCAGCAGTTTATTCTCCGGATTTTAAGACCTTTTTTTTCGCAATTGATACAATAGCTTTTGCTGAAAAAGAAGAGATAATTTTCAAAAGAATATAAAAAATGATGATAAAGATTTTTTAAGATAAAGAAGACATAGTTGGAAATCTAAAATAAACAATCTAAGATAAAACCTGGCAGCTGTAAAAAAGGAAATGATTTCAAGGATATTTTGTTAGTTACTTTTATTCTGATATAAAACCTAAAGAGAAGGAGATTTGATTACCACCAATTTTCCTTCTCAAACTGCCAAAAATAAAACTGCATACATAATAATTTAGCATACAATAAAAATGGGGTGTAAAAAAAGCTTCTATTGGATTTTAGGTATTCTTGCAAATTTTTCATTTGCCGTAAATGCCCAAAATATAGATTTGAAAACCGGATGGCAATATCGGGAAGCAAAAACGACAAAATGGAATCCCGCTACTGTTCCCGGAGAAATTCATACCGATTTACTGAACAATAAATTAATACCGGATCCATTTTACAGAGACAATGAAAAAAAACTGGAATGGATCGAAAAGAAAGACTGGGAATATAAAACCACTTTTCAGGTGAGTCCTGCACTCTTAAAAAAGAAAAACGCCGAATTGGTTTTTGATGGTTTAGATACCTATGCAACTGTGTATCTTAACGATAAGCAAATTCTAAAGGCCGATAATATGTTCCGTCAATGGCGGGTTGATGTTAAAAAACTAATTAAATCCGGAAATAATGATTTAGTTGTTGTTTTTAAATCGGCACAAAATGTAGTGGATTCGTTGGCCAAAAAAGATTTTCCGTTTGTAATTCCGGATAATCCAAGAGCGTATGTACGTAAAGCACAATATCATTTTGGATGGGATTGGGGACCAAAATTCACTACTTGTGGTATCTGGAAAACGCCACGCTTAGAAGCCTACGAAGAAAAAACTCCGGAGAAACCTTATGTTCTGGATCGCAAAATCGAATTGGTACAGGAGCCGGATAATCTGGGCAAAACATTCTATTTTAAAATTGATGGAAAACCAGTTTATATGAAAGGCGCTAATTATATTCCGTCAGATGCTTTCTTGTCAAGAGTCACCAAAAAAGAATACGAAAAAGTAATTGGTATGGCAAAAGATGCCAACATGAATATGCTTCGTATTTGGGGCGGAGGTATTTATGAAGACGATTATTTCTACGATTTATGTGATAAAAACGGAATCTACATCTGGCAGGATTTTATGTTTGCCGGAACAATGGTTCCGGGAGATGATGCTTTTTTTGATAACGTAAAAAAAGAAGTTCAGTATCAGGTAAAACGTTTACGCCATCATAAAAGTATTGTTTTGTGGTGCGGTAATAATGAAATCGATGAGGCTTTTAAAGATTGGGGATGGCAAAAAAGTATGAAAATGTCTAAGCAGGATTCGACCCGCTTATGGAAAGATTATGTTCGTTTGTTTCAGGATAGTATTCCAAAATGGGTAAAAGAAGTCGATAGCAAACGTCCTTATATAAGTTCATCTCCAATGTTTCACTGGTCAAGAAATACCAGCCTTACTGAAGGCGACAGCCATTATTGGGGAACCTGGTGGGGATTGGAGGATGTTGAAGCCGTTCAGAAAAAAACAGGACGGTTTGTGAGCGAATACGGAATGCAGGCGATGCCAACCTATTCATCGATCGAAAAATTTACATTGCCCGAAGACCGGTATTTATATTCGGATATTTTGCAGGCACATCAAAAAGCAGGAAAAGGATTCATGAAATTAGATTCGTATTTGAATCGCTATTTTATCGACTCGACCAAAATAAAGAAAATGAATGTTGAGGATTATAGCTACCTCACACAGTGTTTACAATATTATTCCTTAAAAAATATTATTGGTATTCATCGTTCAAAAGCACCTTATAATATGGGAACTTTAGTCTGGCAGCTTAACGATTGCTGGCCGGTTGCAAGCTGGAGCGTAACCGATTATTATGATCGCCAGCCCAAAGCAGCATGGTATGCAATGAAAGAAGCTTATCGTGATGATAAAACACCGGAAATAGATCTTACACGTCCGATAAATTTAAAACTGGAAGACCCAAAAATAACATGGAAATTAAAAGGAAATAAAGTAATTTTAAAAGCTTCCAAATTTGCGAAATATGTAAACGTTTCTATAAAAGGATACACCGGAAAATGGAACGACAATTATTTCGATCTGAAACCAGGAGAAGAAAAAACAATTACGTTTGAAGGGAAAATAGAGAAACCGGTTTTGAAAGTGTATTCTCTTTATGATGTTTTAAAAAAATACTAAGTTTCTGGAATGGTAAGTTTTTTAGGAACAAAGGTTCAAAGGGAAAAACTGGTGATTTCGGGGAAATCCTTGCGAGCTTTGTGTTTAAATTGAAATCGTTCAGCATTAAAAAAAAACATCTGTGTAAATCTGTTTAATCTGTGTCATTCGTGGCCCATCACATAAGTCAAATAAAAAAAATGATTATGTTTAAAAAATATAACAAAATAGCTTTTAGCGGTATCTTAGCTTTCAATCTATTTTTTGCTAATCCTGCAATTTCACAGGAAAAAAAGGCAAAACAAGCCAGTTTAGATTATACCCAATATGTAAATCCGTTTATAGGTTCTGCAGGACATGGTCACGTATTTGTAGGCGCAAATGTTCCGTTTGGAGCCGTGCAGTTAGGACCTGTAAATATTTTTGAAGGCTGGGATTGGTGCAGCGGTTACAATTATGCCAGCAATACCATTTTAGGATTCACCCACACGCATTTAAGCGGAACTGGAATTGGAGATTTAAATGATATTCTTTTACTTCCGGTTACCGGAAAAGTGCCTTTGTTTAAAGGAACGAAAGAAGATATGGTAAACGGTTACGGCTCTTATTTCTCACACAATAACGAAGTAAGCAAACCGGGCTATTACAGTGTTTTGTTGGATAAATACAAAATCAAAGCCGAATTAACTGCCAGCGAAAGAGTCGGTTTTCATAAATATACTTTTAATAGTACAGATGATAATCACGTTTTAGTAGACCTTGCAGATGGTATTGGCTGGGATAAACCTGTAAAAACGTATATCAAAAAGATAAATGAAACAACACTTGTTGGATATCGTTTTTCTGCAGGCTGGGCAGCAGATCAGCGTCTTTATTTTGCAATCGAATTTTCGGAACCAATTTCTAATATAGCATTGTACGATGATAAAACTATAGTAAAAGGAATTGAAGGAGAAGGATTGAAAATGAAAGCCATTTTGGATTTTGTCACCAAAAACAAACAAATTTTAGCAAAAGTTGGAATTTCTCCTGTAAGCTATGAAAATGCCGTTTTAAACATAAAAGTAGAAATACCAAACTGGGATTTCGATCAAACTGTAAAAACTGCCACATCAAAATGGAATGCGGAATTAAATAAAATTCAGATCAAAGCCAATGATAAAACAATGAAAGTTTTCTATACCGCTTTGTATCACACCATGTTTGCACCTTCTATTTTTAATGATGCGAATGGAGATTACAGAGGAACAGACAAAAAAGTTTACGAAAAAGCTAATTTTACCAACTATACCACTTTTTCGCTTTGGGATACCTATCGCGGTTTACATCCGTTGTACACGATTACACAAGAAGATAAAATTAATGATATCGTAAAGTCATTTTTGGCGATTTACGAACAACAAGGCCGATTACCCGTTTGGCATTTAATGGGTAATGAAACCAATACCATGAACGGAAATCACTCTATTGCTGTTATTGTAGATGCTTATCTAAAAGGCTACAGAGGTTACGATACTGCACTGGCATACGAAGCCATCAAAAAAACAGCCATGCAAACACGTGACGGAATGGATTATGTTCAAAAACTCGAATATATTCCGGCTGATAAATTGTTGGAATCAGTTGGTAATGCTTTAGAATATGCTATTGATGATTATTGCGTAGCACAAATGGCAAAATCTTTAGGAAAGACAGAAGATTATAAGTATTTCAACAAAAGAGCCAATCTTTACAAATTGTATTTTGATAAAGAAACCACTTTTATGAGAGGAAAATTAACCGATGGAAATTGGAGAACACCATTTAATCCGCTTTCATCCGCACATCGTAAAGACGATTATGTAGAAGGAAATGCGTGGCAATACACCTGGTTAGTTCCTCAGGACCCTTATGGTTTAATCGAATTATTTGGAAGTGAAGATAAATTTTTAGCCAAATTAGATTCCCTTTTCCTGATAACAGACAAAGTAGAAGGTGAAGAAATTTCTCCGGACATTAGTGGTTTGATCGGGCAATATGCACAAGGAAACGAGCCCAATCATCATATTCCATATCTGTACGCATACGCTGGTCAGCCTTGGAAAACTGCTAAATTGATCCGTGAAATCGACGATAAATTTTACTCAACAAAACCAGACGGATTATGCGGAAATGAAGATTTGGGACAAATGTCGGCCTGGTATGTTTTGTCTTCCATGGGATTCTATTCTGTAAATCCTGCAAACGGGATTTATGTTTTAGGAAGTCCATTAGTTAATGATGCTGTAATTCATCACAAAGAAGGAGTTTCATTTAAAATAAAAGCCATTGATAACAGCAAAACGAATCTCTATATTCAAAAAGCAGAATACAACGGAAAAGCGTATACAAAATCATACATCACACACGATATGATCGTAAGAGGAGGAGAATTAAAATTATATATGGGAAACAAACCTTCAACAACTTTTGGAGTAAAAAAAACAGACAGACCGCTTTAATTTTAGATTTTAGAAGTCAAAAGATTTCAGTCGCAGTTTACAGTTTCAGTATTGAGTCACAGTTTTTAGCTTAAAGCCTATAGCTTAAAGCCTAAAGCATAAAAATAAAAACATGAAAATAAAGAGTTTAATTTTTTTAGGGATATTACAATGTTGCGTTTTGGCAAATGCACAGGTTAAAACTTTAGACCCTGTAGAATATGTAAATCCTTTAATGGGAACACAATCTTTGCACAGTCTTTCAAACGGAAATACTTATCCTGCGATTTGCAGGCCGTGGGGAATGAATTTCTGGACACCACAAACCGGAAAAATGGGCGATGGATGGGCATATATTTATACTGCCGAAAAAATTAGAGGATTCAAACAAACACACCAGCCTTCGCCATGGATGAACGATTACGGACAGTTCTCGATCATGCCGGTAACCGGAAAACTAACTTTTACAGAAGAAGAAAGAGCAAGCTGGTTCAGCCATAAAGCCGAAGTTTCAAAACCCTATTATTACAGCGTTTACCTTGCAGATTATGATGTAACAACAGAAATCACAGCTACCGAAAGAGCAGCACATTTTCAGATTACATTTCCGGAAAACGAACAGTCTTCTATTGTAATTGATGCTTTTGATAAAGGATCTTATATCAAAATAATTCCATCAGAAAATAAAATCATCGGATATACAACCCGCAATAGTGGTGGAGTTCCGGAGAATTTTAAAAACTATTTTGTATTACAATTTGATAAGCCTTTTGTAACTAATTATACGTGGCATGATAAAGTTTTAGAAAAAGACAAACTAGAATTAAAAGACAATCACGTAGGAGCAGTTGTTGGTTTTAAAACCAAAAAAGGAGAAATAGTAAACGTAAAAGTTTCTTCGTCATTTATAAGTCAGGAACAAGCTGAGTTGAATTTGAAAAACGAATTAGGAGCAGCATCATTTAATGAAACAGTAGCACAATCCAAACAAGAATGGAATAAGATTTTAGGAAAATTAACTGCCGAAGGAGGAAGCGAAGAACAATTGCGAACATTTTATTCCTGCTTATACCGCACCGCATGTTTTCCGCAAAAACAATACGAAGTAAATGCAAAAGGAGAAATCGTACATTACAGTCCGTATAATGGACAAGTTTTGCCGGGTTATATGTTTGCAGGAACAGGATTTTGGGATACTTTCCGAGCTTTATATCCTTTACTAAATTTAGTTTATCCTTCGATCAATAAAGAAATGCAGGAAGGATTAATCAATGATTATAAAGAAGGTGGTTTCTTGCCGGAATGGTCAAGTCCCGGATTTAGAGATGTTATGGTTGGGAATAACTCAGCATCTGTAGTTGCTGATGCTTACATTAAAGGATTACGCGGTTACGACATCAATAAATTGTATGAAGCTTTATTGCACGGTGCTAATAATGAAGGTCCGTTAGAAGCTGTGGGAAGAAAAGGAGTTTCATATTATAATACATTAGGCTATGTTCCGTATGACGTAAAAATCAATGAAAATGCAGCCCGAACATTAGAATATGCTTACGATGATTTCACGATTTGGAAATTGGCGAAAGCTTTAAACCGTCCGAAAAAAGAAATCAGTTTGTTCGAAAAACGTATGATGAATTATAAAAATCTTTATAATCCATCAATCGGTTTGATGAGCGGTAGAAACAAAGATGGAAGTTTTCCAAAGAATTTCAATCCGTTTAAGTGGGGAGATGCTTTTACCGAAGGAAATGCGTGGCATTACAGCTGGAGCGTTTTTCATGATGTACAGGGTTTGATCGATTTAATGGGTGGCGAGAAAAAATTTACTGCTAAACTTGATGCTGTTTTCTCAACTCCGCCAATTTTTGATGATAGTTATTATGGTGCAGTTATTCATGAAATCCGCGAAATGCAAATCATGAATATGGGGCAATATGCTCACGGAAATCAACCAATTCAGCACATGATTTACCTGTATAATTATGCAGGTGAACCCTGGAAAACGCAATATTGGTCTCGCGAAGTAATGAACCGCTTGTACAAACCTACTCCGGATGGCTATTGCGGAGACGAGGATAACGGACAAACCTCAGCCTGGTACGTTTTCTCAGCAATGGGATTCTATCCGGTTTGCCCTGGAACAGAAGAATATGTTCTTGGAGCACCTTTATTCAAAAAATTAACTTTAGAATTAGAAAACGGAAAACAACTGGTGATTAAAGCACCAAATAATTCTGAAACCAATAAATATGTTCAGGAATTAAAGTGGGATAATGCAAATTACAGTAAAAATTTCATCAATCATTTTGATGCTTTAAAAGGTGGTGAATTAAACTTTGACATGAGCAGTAAACCTAATTTACAAAGAGGAACTTCGGCAAGTGCCTATCCATATTCTTATTCAACTTCAAAATAACACTATGCAGTCACGTAGAAAATTTATAAAAAATACAGGGATTTTTTCAGCAGGATTATTAGCGCTTCAAACCGATGTTTTTGGGATGCAGTCAGATGCTTTCAATTTTGCGTTAAAAGATTTTATTACCAAAAGACCACCGGTAGCCGAAAGGAAATTTACCAGTAAAGCTGTTGAAGCCGCAATTGTGAGGATCAAAAAACAAATCGCAAATCCGGAATTGGCGTGGTTGTTCGAAAACTGTTTTCCTAATACATTAGACACTACTGTAGATTTTGAAATTATCGACGGAAAACCAGATACGTATGTTATTACAGGCGATATCGATGCGATGTGGCTGCGTGACAGTACAGCGCAAATATGGCCGTATATTCCGTTTGTAAAAGAAGACAAAAAACTGGCTGAATTAATCAAAGGAGTAATCAACCGTCAGACCAAATGTATTTTATTAGATCCGTATGCTAATGCCTTTTATAAAGATTTTAATCAGGTAAGCGAATGGAAAAATGATATGACCAAAATGCAGCCGGGAATCCACGAGCGCAAATGGGAAATTGACAGTTTGTGTTATCCAATAAGACTGGCACATGGATATTGGAAAGAAACCGGAGACATAAGTTTATTCGACAGCAAATGGAAAGAAGCTATGCTTTTGGTATTGCAAACGTTCAAAGAACAACAACGCTGGACTGATAAAGGGCCATACAATTTCCAGAGAGTAACGGCTTGGGCTACAGATGGAGTGCCTTTAGGAGGTTACGGATATCCGGTAAAACCATGCGGATTAATTGTCTCGACTTTCAGACCAAGTGACGACAGTACTTTATTCGGATATTTAATTCCGAGTAATATGTTTGCTATAGAAGTACTGGGATATCTTCAGGAAATTTTCTCTTTACCAGCTTTGTTGGATAAAGATTTAGTAGCTAAAGCAAAAGAACTACAAGGACAAGTTCAGAAAGGATTAGAAGAAAACGGAATTATTGATCATCCAAAATTCGGAAAAATCATTGCTTTTGAAGTAAACGGATACGGAAGTTTCCATATGATGGATGACGCCAATGTACCATCGTTATTATCATTACCCTATTTAGGCGCAATTGAACCCGACAATCAGCTTTATCTGAATACCAGAAAAGTAGTGCTTTCAGAAAATAATCCGTTTTTCTATAAAGGAAAAGCAGGTGAGGGTGTTGGTGGTCCGCATACAGGAACAGATACCATCTGGCCCATGAGTATTGTTTTAAGAGCCATTACAAGTGTCGATGAAAAAGAAATCAAAGCGTGTATTAGCAATCTGATCAAAACCAATGCTGATACAGGATTTATGCACGAGTCGTTTCATAAAGATGATGTAAATAAATTTACCCGAAAATGGTTTGCCTGGGCCAATACATTATTTGGAGAAATGATTGTTCATACGAGTATTCATTATCCTCAAATTTTAAAAGACAAAAACATATAAAAAAGAAATATTTACCATTAAGAGATTAAAGAAAATGAAGCTTCTTAATTTCTTAATGGTTCAATTCAAAAAAATAAAGAATGAATAAAGAATATGCCGTAGGAATTGATATTGGAGGAACACATATTACCACAGCTATTATAGATGTTAAAAATATGCAATTGATTGATCTTTCATTGCATAAAGAATCTTTTGATTCTAATTTGCCTGTAGATCAGGTAATGTCTATCTGGGAAAAAGCAATTCAGACTTCAATTAAAAATTCGAAAGTAGAAAGTGTAATTGGATTATCAGTTTGTATGCCGGGTCCGTTTGATTATAAAAATGGAATTTGCTGGATCAAGGATCAGTCTAAATATGAACACTTTTACGGATTAAATGTTCGTTATTTATTTCAGGGAACACTTAATCTTTCTAGCGATTTTCCGATTCTTTTTGAAAACGATGCTGTATGTTTTGGAAAAGGGGAAGTTTATAAAGATGCCAGTAATCTCTCTAAAAAAGTAATGGCAATCACACTTGGTACAGGACTTGGTGCTTGTTTTATAGACAAAGGAGTATCTGTTGCTACAGGAGAATCTGTACCAGCAGATGGAGAAATTTATAACCTGACTTTTAAAGAAAGTATGGCCGAAGATTATGTTTCGGCACGAGGTCTTATACAACGTTATAAAACATTAACCGGTAAAACGCTTAACAACGGATTAGAGCTTTTTAATCTTGCTAAAGCAGGAGATATAAATGCAATAAAAGCATTTAATGAAATGGGAGAAGATTTAGCCGAAATCGTCATTCCGTGGTTAAAAAAATTTAATGCCGATGGTTTTATTATTGGTGGTAAAATTGCCAATGCAAGCGAATTTTTTCTGGCAGATTTCAACAAAAAAGTTAAAGAAGCAGGAATTGAAATTGAGGTTTCAATTTCTAAAGATAATGAAGCCGCTGCTTTAATTGGAGCAGTAAGTCTGCTTTATACAGCGTAATTTTTATAAATTTACGGAAATTGGTTTTAAACCTATAAGCAATATAAGTTCATATTGAAAAGACTAATGTTTTATGACTTTATAATTAAGTCATAAAGAAACTTTAATATTGTTAGATTCCTTATAAGGTTTAATTTTTTTTAATGTTACATGGTATAAATTTTATTTTAATATGACAAATTCAAATCGCAGGAATTTTATAAAAACCGCAGCAATTGCTTCAGTCGCTGTAGCATTGCAATCTTTTGATACTAAGTTAGAAGAAGAAGAAAAAATAGTAGCTTCTAAGAAAGGAAAGAAACCCATTGTACTTTCTACCTGGCGATTTGGAATCCCGGCAAATGAAGCAGCCTGGGAAGTCTTAAAAAATAAAGGAACAGCTCTCGATGCTGTCGAAGCAGGAGTGAAAATTCCCGAAGGCGACCCAAAAGAAAGAAGTGTAGGTTATGGCGGACGTCCGGATCGAGATGGCCGTGTAACGTTGGATGCCTGCATCATGGACGAAAACGCCAATATTGGTTCTGTTGCCTGTTTAGAATATATAAAACACCCTATATCAGTTGCCAGAGCCGTAATGGAAAAAACGCCTCATGTGATGCTGGTGGGTGATGGTGCTTTACAATTTGCCGTTTCACAAGGTTTTAAAAAAGAAAACCTCTTAACAGAAGAATCTGAAAAAGAATGGAAAGAATGGCTGAAAGACAGTAAATACAAACCAATTGCCAATATCGAAAATCACGACACCATTGGAATGATTGCTCTGGATGCCAACGGAAATCTTTCAGGTGCCTGTACCACAAGCGGAATGGCATTTAAAATGCACGGACGTGTTGGTGATTCCCCAATTATTGGAGCAGGTTTATACGTTGATAATGAAATTGGAGCCGCAACTGCCACAGGACATGGAGAAGAAGTAATTCGTATTTCGGGTTGTCATTTGGTAGTGGAACTAATGCGACAAGGAAAATCCCCTCAAAAAGCCTGCGAAGAAGCCGTAGCCAGAATTGTAAAACTAACCCAAAACCGTAAAAAAGATTTAAAAGATATTCAGGTTGGTTTTATAGCCTTAAACAAAGCCGGAGAATATGGTTCCTATTGTGTTCAGGGAGGTTTTAACTACGCTGTTTATGACGACACCGGAAATCGTTTACTGGATGCAGAATTTTTTTTAAAGTAAGATAATATTAGTTGGCCCTTTGCTGGGCTAATTGTTTTTGCAATGCGTAAAGGTCTTTTGATCTTTGCGCATTTTTTGTTTTTAGATAAGAGGTAAAAATCACCGAAACAGGGTATTGCAGTTTTTATAAAGTAATGGTATAATTGTAATTTATTTAACATTTTTCACAGACTGTTTTAAAAAGTTGCTGTAAAAATTATTTAAAAATGTGGAAAGCCGTAAAGATATAACTCCTTGGTAGTTTAGATTTACGGCCTAAAATCCAATACCTCTGACCAACCAACTTGCTTATGAAAAAAATTTACTTACTGTTGTTTCTTATTTTTCCCTTATTGACCTACTCTCAGGATATTCTTTGGGAAAAATCATACGGAGGTACCCATGCCGATTACCTTTTTGATGCGCAGCCCACGGCTGATTATGGTTTTGTTTTAGCAGGAAGTTCCCTGTCTAATAAAACCGGTAATAAAACGAGT
>Ga0194135_10000085_pt1 | contig 49880 bp, 45 predicted proteins | sample LitLau_LLRF_2013_FD_134024 | JGI IMG/M metagenome (GOLD analysis project Ga0194135, IMG submission 134024) | Freshwater sediment microbial communities in response to fracking from North America - Little Laurel Run_MetaG_LLRF_2013 (version 2) | ecosystem: Environmental > Aquatic > Freshwater >...
ATTAGCTAAGTTTATCAAGATAAGAAAGAAGACATAATAAAAAAGAAGAAAAATTGCCCTAGGTAGCTTTTTTAAAATTCTTTAATTTATTGGATTTAAAATTTTAAGATCGTTTACAAAATGATTCGAAAATTGTCCCGTTAGGGTTACTATTTTAAAGCAAAAGCCTGAGAAATCTAGATTTCTCAGGCTTTTTTGTCATTACTATTAAAACTCGGGCGATGTTTACTATTATAAGTTTTTACTGCAAAATAAAATTTAGAGATGCCAATTTATTCGACAAAGGCATCTATAAATCACACCTGATTATCGGGACCTATAGTATCTTCTAAACTTTAAAATCGCATTTGTTGACAGGAAATACCAGTCATTATGTTGCATTCTTAAAAACAAGAATAACCTTCTTTTTATACAAGTATTTTTTTATATTTGACGATAATACAACCTAGCTTTTTCACAGACTGACGTTAGCAGAAATTTTAGACCAACCCTCTGTAACAAAATTTAATATAAGTTGACTTATAAATAAAGTTAAGTATGACAAAGTATATTCTAATTACAATTCTATTCTTATCCTTAAATTCTTTCGCACAAAATATTAATTCCAGTATTGATGATATTGTGCATCGGGAAATGAAAGAAAGACGCATTCCGGGATTACAAATTGCGGTTGTTCAAAATGGTAAAATAGTTTTAAGTAAATCTTATGGACTAGCGTACATCCAAGATAGTATTCCCGTAAAAAACAATACCATCTTTCCTATTAACTCTAATACAAAAGTTTTTACAGCCACAGCAATTATGCAGTTGGTAGAACAAGGTAAAGTTGAATTAAATGCACCAATTCATAAATATTTAGATTATTTGCCTCCATTATGGCAAAAAATAACAGTTGAACAATTGCTAACACACATTTCTGGGTTGCCAGATATTCTAAAACTCATAGATGCTTTTAACAAAAATACAGGTTCATTTAAAAATGAAAATGATATTTGGGCGGAATTAAAAATAACTCCTTTAGATTTTGAAACAGGTAGCCAATTCAGCTATAATCAAACCAATTATTACTTATTAAGTAAAATAATTGAAAAACAAAGTGGTCAATCATTTCAAAATTTCTTAGAAGAGAAGCAATTCAATGCTGTAGGCCTAAAACAAACATTATTTGGCGATTCGAGAGACATAATACTTCATTATGCGCCAACTTATAAATACCGTAACTTTTTAGATGGGAAAAAGCTTGCAAAAGATAAACTTATAAATGATTATTATATATTTCCAGATTTCAGTTATGCAACAGCAGGTCTTAATAGCACAGCAGAGGATATGGCGAAATGGATTATTGCTTTACAAAATAAGAAATTATTAAAGAATGATTCCAATCTAAATCTAATGTGGTCTCCTGCCAATTTTAATAATGGAAAACCTACCAATTGGACACGGGGTTGGGGAATTGCAAAACTTCGTAAAAAACATAAAGCGGTTGGAATGTCAGGTGGTGGAAGATCTGCGTTTTTAGTTTATCCAGATGATAAATTGGCAGTAATTGTTTTTACAAATTTAGGTGGAAGTAATCCTGAAGATTTTTTAGAAGAACTTGCTGGAGTTTATAATCCAGAAATCATAAGAAGCGATGCAATAACCCATCTTAGAAAAAATCTCAATCAAATAGGTTATGATAAAGCAGTAGATTTTGTTAAAAAGAAAAGTATTAATAATCCCGATTTCAATCTACAAGAAAACGAAATTAATGACTGGGCATATAGACTTTTAGTCAACAAACCAAAAGAGGCATTGGAAATCTTTAAGCTTAATGTTTTTTTATTTCCAGAAAGTTGGAATGCTTATGATAGCTATGGTGAAGCATTACTAAAAATGGAAAATAAAACAAAAGCTATTGAAATGTACAAAAAATCGGTTGAGCTAAATCCTCAAAATGAGAATGGTAAAAAGATTTTAGAAAAAATAAATTCAAAATAAAAAAAATCTGTTAAGAAGGGTTTTGCAGGTTCTGTCGCATCTGCCATGTAAATCCGAAAGAAATTAAGAACCCGAAAATTATGCAGCCAATTTACAAAATAATTTTAACAGACTTGTTCATGGTTTAAGCATCTGATTCTTTCTCAACATGTGCACAACTTCAATTCCTGCCAAGGTTCTTCTGGCATACTCAAAACTTTTAAAACCTAAACCGTTTTGTATCCGCCATTTTATAAAACGATGGTCCTGTTCCACAATATTGTTGAGATATTTACACTGCCTAATCTTTATTAACAGATGCGACAGAACTCCTACTTTTAATTAATTAGTAATTTTCAATCTAAACTTTATGAAATTAATCCGAAATTCTGCAAGCGACATTTGCACAATTAAAAAACAAGGGTCTTATATATTATATGATTTCAAAAATAGAAACAATAAAACAAAAGCTTCGAATTTCTTCGAAGCTTTTGTTGCCCCCATTTTCAACATCTCGTTGCTTTTACAACCGAGGTTTTAAAAGAAAAGATAGTTGTAGTTTAATCGTATATTTACATTCTATTTAACAAAAACAAGTCTGTTTGAAGTTTTTTAAACATGCTTACGTTGTCCATAATATTTCCGCAGAAACCTAAAAATATGACCGAACTTGAACAATACATAAAATCTTACTTCGGAGTTGTTACTACTGACGATTTGAAAACAATTGTTTCATTATTCAAACTGACAACTATTAAAAAAGGTGATTTTTTATTGAAACCGGGCAAACGTTGTGACAAATTAAGTTTTGTTCAATCAGGACTTTTAAGAATGTTTGTAACAACAAATGACAAAGAAGTAACTCAATGGATTTCCACAAAAGGTTATTTTTCGACAGATTTATCAAGTTTTGTTTTTGAGACAACTTCTCGTTTATCAATTCAAGCATTAGTTGATACAGAGATTTTCTCAATTACAATAAATAATTACAAGTTAATTGGAGAATTAGTTCCAAAATGGCACGAATTAGAAAAATTATTTATTGTTCGATGCTTTATAATTTTAGAAGAAAGAGTTTTAAGTCATTTATCAATGTCAGCCGAAGAACGATATGATTTTTTTTTTGAAAACAACAAGGAACTTTTCAATCAAGTCCCCCTTCAGTATATTGCTTCAATGCTTGGAATGACTCCCGAAACATTTAGCAGAATTAGAAAAAAGCAACTATTATAATTCCTTGATTTTTGTCAAGAGTAAAATGTTTGTTCTGTTACACCTTTGTATCGTAATCAAAATTGATTCAAATGAAATCTTTAACAACATTATTTTACTCACATTATCAAATACAGCAACAATGGCAAAAGAAATCAAAACAGAAGTTTTAATTAATACAGCGCCTGAAAAAATCTGGTCAATACTTATCAATTTTGATAATTATCCAAATTGGAATCCATTTATTAAATCAATAAAAGGGGAAGTAAAAAGAGGAAACGTAATTATAGCAAGAATTGAACTGACAGGAGCCAAAGAAATGACTTTTAAACCTAAAATTTTGACATTTGAAACTAACAAAGAATTGAGTTGGCTTGGACATTTATTGTTTGCAGGACTTTTTGACGGAGAACATAAATTTGAACTCATTGACAACTCAAATGGGACAACAACTTTTAGACAAAGTGAAAAATTTAAAGGAATACTTGTTCCTTTATTCAAAAAACAACTTGACAATAATACGAAAAAGGGATTTGAAGAAATGAACAATAAATTAAAAGAATTAGCGGAAAAAAAATAAATATAACTAGTGATAATAATGAGTCTGAATCATAATAATCCTACTATTTAAAGATCAATAATTTAATGGAGTAGATATCTTTTTTGCCGCAAAAAGTTAAGGAAGTTTTTAATAAAAGACTTTAACTATCTGCTTTTTGATACTACATTTTCGCTTCAATCCCCAATAGGACATCCAAACCAAATTAACAAAGCCAATGAAAGACAGTCCCTACATCCAGTAAGCCAATCTCTTCAAATCTTCCATAAAATTTATAGAAATTTGTCCAGTCGAGGTCACAACAGGCAAATGGCACCAATTGAAGACAATTGGTGCCATTTTTTTATTTACACTATTAAATAAACTAACTTTCAATCATTTTTGGGATCAAGTTCTTTTTTTGCTTTTATTTTCTTTTTTTTAGAATCACTTTAAAACAAAAAAGCAACTGCAAAAGAATACATATTTATACGAAAAACTAAGACGATTTTATAACTTATCATTCGATAACTTAACAGGATTTGAACACCAAAATAGAAGAGAAATTACGACTCTATAATATTCTGTTTTCAATTAGGTTCAATGGCAAATAATTAAATCTCATTTAGAACATGGTGTATCATTTCTGAAATCTTCGGCTCGCATATCTGAGCTTATTAATTCAACGGAGGTTAAAAACTGGCTTATTCCTCTTTTACTTTTTCCATTTTTTTTAATCTCTTCCTTTTCTATTTCTTACAATAAAATGTCCTTCGATATACTTATTATATATATCGTCTTTAAAATTTCTGGAGATAGGAATTTTATGATTTTCGATCTCTATTGTATTCCCTTCTATTGCCTGAATATGATCAAAATTGACGATAAAAGATCGATGAGTCTGAAAAAAGTTAGTAGTGAGAAGATTTTCTCCTATCATTTTCAGCGTACAGTAAACTGTTTCTTTCGAGTCGGAGGTATAAATTAAAATGTAATTCTCCATACTCTCTATAAATAGAATGTCCTTCAACATTATCTTTTTTGTTTTCTTATCTGTTTTCACAAAAATATAATCCTTTTTAACAGTACTAAATTCCTTTTGCTTCTCATCGAACAATTTATTGACCGATTTTAAAAAACGTTCATACGAAACCGGTTTTAAAAGGTAATCATATACATCCATTTCGTATCCTTTTAGCGCATAATGCTCATAGGCAGATACAATAATGATTTTAGGGAGATTAACAGCAGATGAAAGGAATTCCATGCCAGTAAGGCCCGGCATTTCAACATCAAGAAAAATAACATCGGCAGATTCTCTCTTCAAAAGACTGTTGAGTTCAATTGCAGTTTCACATTCCCCAGCCAATGAAAGAAAATCTGTTTTTTCAATATATCCTCTAATTCCCTTACGGGCCATTGGCTCGTCATCTGTAATAATACATTTTAACTTCATATTTTTTATTCTGCTTAATCAAAAATTAATTTAGATTTCTATTATTTAACCGGCAGTGTAAACATCACTTTAAAAAAAACATCTCCTTTATCTACTGTCAGCTCATGTTTTTGGGGATACAGCAGTTCGAGCCTTCGTTTTAAATTACTGAGCCCTACCCCACTGTTTTTTAAACCTGAAGAAACCGCTGCATCAGAAACTGAGTTTATTAATTCAAAATATACCTGATCATCTTTAAGTTTTAGTATAAGAGTGATGTTATATGTTCCTCCTACATATTTGAATGCATTTTCTAAAAGCGGTTGAAATAGTAATGGAGCTATTCGCTGCTCTTTTAATGCATCATCTATTTCAATATTTACCGTAAGCCTATCTGTTTTTCTGAGCTGCTGAAATGCAATATAAGAACGTAAATAATTTATTTCCTGATAAAATGCTACTTCCTGATTTACGTCATAAAGCTGGTAACGGAGTAATTCTGATAAATATTCAATACTTTTTTTTGCCTCAGCGTTATTTTCATCTACCTGAAAATAAATTGTATTCAGGGCATTAAACAGAAAATGTGGATGGTACTGAGATTTCAAAAATTCAAGTTCTGCCTCCTTTTTCTCTGCTTTCAATTTCTCCAGGGCCAGATGTTTTTCATTTGCCTGCCGCTCTGTAAGATAACCGCGGATCAATGTATAGAAAATAAGCAGCAGCGGTACATAGATGACATTGATCAGCATATAGTCTATCCAGCCTGACCCCATAAACAATACTCCTATCTCCTGTCCGATTTTCAGCATAAGGTTCAGCCAGATAATTATTTCAAAAAAAACAAAAAAATAATCCCTTTGTATGCGTCCTGCTGCACCGGTCTTGAGAAGCCTTCGTCTCCATTCATAATTACATAAATAACATATCACTACAGAAAGCAACAATGCTGTTACATGCAGTTTCAGCTCGCCCTCCCAAAAAATACCGTGATGAGTAAGATCAGTAACTGCTCGTAATACATTATACATCATTATACCCCAGATAGCGGGATAAATCAATTCAGTTGCTATTTTTTTGCTTTCACTCATTTTTACAGGTTCTAATTTACTAATTGATACGCTTACTTTCTTCCATATTTTCGATTTTTCGCATAGCTTTTGAAGAAGTCCCGGAATCAAATCGCCATGAAAGAGTGATTCCTGCCATACGGCTGTCCCTTCGCTCTTTGTAAAACCCTGCAATTACACTGTTATACAAACTGATATTCGGACGATTGGTTAAAAAAATATCATTAAAATATACATAGCAGCTCAGCTTCTTCTCAAAGAAATTTTTTCTTACTCCCAAAGATACTGAACCAATTGAACCTATTTTGGCCTGACCTTCTGCCACCTCACCATTATAATATCCTGTCGCTTCAACAGCCCATTCATTAGAAAGAGAAAATTGGTTATTAAACTGAAATGCAGGAGTCCAAAGATTATTATCATATAAAGTTCCCGTTTCCCTCCAGTGAAATTCTTTATAAGTCAATGAACCATTTAGATGTAATGTCCACCATTCTTTTGGCTTTATATTGTTAAGGCCTGCTCTTACTCCTAACGCATAACTCTGCTTTAAGTTTAAAGGCATAACAATAGTAACATCACTTTCTGGTTCAGTTAAATAACTTTTGGTTACAGGGTTTTTACGAGTAGTATAAAACACACTAAATATATACTGTGATTTTATTATCCATGAAGCTTCCATATTATTTACCAGCTCCGGTCTTAAAGCCGTGTTTCCTCTTTCCTGAAGATAACGGTCATTTACTTCTGTAAAAGGATTAAGATCTCTGTAATTTGGACGAACAATGCGTCTTCCATACTGAAATGAAAGCACATGATTAGCTGCTACTGCATAATTTGCCGAAAAAGTTGGAAAAAGCTGCCTGTAATTCCTAACAAGTGCCGAATCACGATTTCCTGCAGCATAACGTGCTTCAGTGTCTGTTAACTCTAAACGAAGTCCGGCTTCTGTCGAGAATCGCTCTGACCATTTCTGGCCTGACTGCAAATAGGCAGCTAATATATTTTCTTTGTAAAAAAAACGACTGCTTAGTTTTTCATCCTCAACCCATTGATCTGAATGCATCGAATTGTATAATGCGTTATTATCAATATTAATTGACGAGAATTTAATCCCTGAATGAAAGGTATAACTGTCTGACATATCATAGCCTATAGCAGACTGCAGATTTGTAATTTTAATATTTCCCTCCATTTTACCCTGTAGAGGATTTTCAGCATCTGGCTCTGATGATGGGATCATTTTGCTTTTCTGATCCAGTTCTTCGTTCTGTTCGAAAACAAGAAAATTAAATACATTTTCCCATTTTATTCTGGGGCTGAATTTACACAACAGATTCATTCCGCCCCCTAAATTTTCATGAGAGGATTGCTGGCTGTTTGTTGTATAAAGTGAAAAATTTTTGGAATCTTGGTCTTGAAATAATTCAGACAAAGTATTTTCATTTTTATTTCTTCCAAACCAGTTTCCAAATACATCTGTGTTTAATGTCAGTTTTTCTGAAAACTGGTATTGAATGCCTGTTTTAAAATAGTGTGAATGGGACTTAAATCTTCTGTACGCATCCATATTCAAAATTGCCATATCAGTTTTAGCTTTTAGATATTCACGTGATGAATTGACTAACATGAAATCCTCTCCGCTATTAGATGAATAGCTGGTGTAAAATGTATATTTTTTTTCATGAAACTGAAGGGAAACATTTTGATTCTGCCTGGCGTACTTTCCCGCCTCTATATTGGATGAAAGGTTAAGGTTTAATCCTTTGTCGGTTCTTTGTTTACTCTTAATATTTATAAATCCGCTGGTTCCTCCCGCATCATATTGGGCAGAAGGATGCGAAACCATTTCTATTTTATCAACAGCAGTTCCAGGCATAGAGCGAAGGAGATTCAATAAATTCTCGCCGGTTAAATACGTCTGTTTTCCATCTATCATTACATTTGCTCCGGCCTTTCCGTTCAGGAGGACCGTTCCATCATTCAAAATCAATATTCCGGGAATTTTTCCAAGCGCATTTAAAAGCGACCCATCTGATCCTATGGAGGCGGCCGAAAGCGCGACAGTAGTTTTTCCAGGCTCTGTTTTAAAAGCTGATCGTTTTCTTTTAACGGTAACTCCATTCATTTCAAAAGGCTCCATTTCCAAAGCAATTTCAGGCATCTTCAAATCTTCTGAAATTACTTTTGTATCAATTGTCTTCTTCTGATAACCTATGAGTGAAAACAACAATTGATAACTTCCGGTTTTTACATTTTCTATTTCGTAAACCCCATCCTTATCTGTTTCTGCTGTGGTTACATAACTTGAGTTTTCTTTAAAAACTATAACATTCACGCCAGAAAGCGGCTGTTGGTCATAAGTTACTCTTCCTGAAATATTTTTCTGTGCCTGCAATCCCACTGACATCATAAATAATACTGCGTAAACAATTATTTTTTTTACCTTCATTTTCATATTTTTAACATTATTTAAGGCAAATCTATCAGGCCAATAATCTCTTAAGAAACTTTCTTGATGAATGGATAAAATTGCTTGACCAATAGGCAGAAAATAGAAAACCGCATCAATAAAACATTAAAATCCTGCTCTTTGTGTAGTTAAATTTGAAAAGTGGTTATATTTAGTTATTGCAGCTTCCTTCATAAGAAATTACTTTTGCAAATATTATAGTCAAAGTATTAACAAGACTGCTTCATTTTTTGTCTTACTTAATCAATAGTGTATTTTTCCAGAAGGATACCTGAACTTAGTATGATGTATAAGATTTCATTTTAAACAACCTGAAACCAAAATTTAGTAACCATTTGAAGATTAAATAATGAAAAAAACAATTCTCATTTTATTTACAACATTAATTTCAGCTATCACTTTTAGTCAGAACATTACAAAAGTATGGGAGTCAGATTCTCTTTTCTTAAAACCTGAATCAGCACTTTACGACTCTTCAAAAAAAATTGTCTACATCTCAAATATAAACGGCGAGTATCTTGCAAAAGACGGCAATGGATTTATTTCCAAGCTTAAAACAAATGGTGAAATAGAAGTTTTAAAATGGGTTGATGGATTGGATAACCCTCAGGGAATGGGATTATATAAGAAAAAATTATATGTTGCAGATATTAACAGAGTAGTCCGGATCAATACCCAAACAGCTAAAATTGAGAAAGTGTATCATGTAGACAATGCTATATTCCTTAACGATATAACAATAGATACCAATGGAGATATTTACGTTTCTGACTGCTTTGGGAACAAGATTTTTAAAATATCAGACGAAAAAATAAACGTATGGATTGAATCTGGTTTTCTTTCTAAACCAAATGGATTGTTATGTACCAAAGAGGACCTCTTAGTATTGAATATGGAAAGTAAAACTGCTTTTGCCATAAACAAACTGACCAAAAAATCCCATCAGATTTTTAGCGGAATTGATAATCTGGATGGTATTGTCAGTAATGGTAAAAATGGATACATAGTTTCTGGGGCATGGCAGGGACAGCTCTTTAATATTGATGCAGACGGAAATAAAAAATTACTAATTGATCTGGGAAAAGAAAAAATCATTACCGCAGATATTGAATATATTGCAAATGATAATTTATTGATTGTACCTACTTTATCTAAAACCGTATTAGGATTTCGACTGTCAAATTAAGAGATATTAATCTTGCTTGATCCCAGGTATAATGAATTTAAAGTAATGTTTAATAAAAAAATGATATACATAATTCAAAAAAACTGATTTCTTAACTTAAAATAAATATAGCTAAAAAAAATAGTATGTCTGAAGTTGAAAAATTAATTCCACATAGGGCTCCTTTTTTATTCGTAGATCAAATAATATCATTTTCAAATGAAACAATTATTGGAATTAAAACATTTGATGAAAGAGACCTTTGGTTAAAAGGAAGCGTTCCTAAATCCGAGTATATTCCCGGAACAATTTTGATCGAATCAATGGCTCAGTGCGGAGGTGCAGGTGTTAAACTTTTAGGAATAACAAAAGGAATTTTTGGTCTTGTCACTATAGAAGATGCAGAATTTTATGCAGCTGCAAAATTTAGAGATCAAATAAAATTTGTTGTGAAAAATATTCGTTTAAGTGAAAAGATAATCAAACAGTCAGGAATTGCATATGTAGGCGATAAAAAGATTATAAAAGCAAGCTGGATGTGTGTCAAGATATAATAGTATTTAATATGGGACTTGATACCTTACTCCCACAAAAGTTAAGGCGAATTTTATAGATGTTTTACCTGTTTAAGATTTGTAGCAAATAATGGCACAGTATTTTGAAGCGGATATCTTCTACCAAAAAAATTTAAGACTATCTATTTTAATTCAAGTAAATTATCCAAGAACATTTTTTAAAAATAATTTGGAAAATCAAACAGAACTTTATAGAAATCGCCAACAGAACATCTAAACCAAAATCATAAAGCTAATGAAAGACAGGAGCTACATGTAGTACGCCAAACTCTTCAAATCTTCCATAAAATTTATAGAAATTTGTCCTGTTACTGTCACAAACAAGCCAAATGGCGCCAATTGAAGACAATTGGCGCCATTTCTTTTTTATAACCTTTATTTTTTTATTGGTTTAAGAGCCACAATACACTATTTATTGTTTCATAACCTAAAAAGTGATTCTTTAATACGCCCCTGTGTTTAGGTTCTTCATCGGTTGCCGCTACAGCCGTAAGGTCCTTTTGTTTTTTGCACCGCCTGTAAATAAGAAATACAAGTATTGGATTCAAATTTATATTACTCCAAAGACAAAATTGCCCCCTGCCCTAGCTCCGATAGTAGTGGAAATCCTTTTGTGCCGGGGTTCGGCACAAAAGATTGAAACGGATAGCGGGAAAAGCTCCTGAAAAATAATATTATATACAATTGATGATGATGGTCACTCCAAATTAATTGCCTAATTTATCAACAGCCCAATGTAAATAACACCAAATACCTTTTACTTTGATATAAGTCTCATCCAATCTCCAGCTTGTCCCCACCTTGCCCTTTCTCTTCTTCATCTCTGATTCAATGAAAGGTGTAAACTTATAAACCCAGCACTGAATAGTAGCATGATCCACAAGCACTCCCCTAATCTTCATTATTTCTTCAGCATCTCGATAACTTAAAGTAAACCTAAGCTTAAAATATACCGCCTGCAGAATAATAGACTTTGGATAACAATGACCTTTGGTATTCATTTTTCGATGGGTTTAAAATTATAAAGATAAAGTTATTCCCAAATGCGACAGAATCCTTTTCATGACATTACAATATAGCAATGCTTATCATTAGCTTTGAAACACTATCGATTTGACATTTACTGTTATTGGGATAGTTTTTCAATAGAAAGTTTCCCTAATATAATTTTTGAATCAGAAATTCTATTAAGTTTATTTAAACTTTGAACTTTCCATTCAATAATATTTCTTCTAGGAAATGTATCGAGACTTATAGTTATACTATTATCGTATCCTTCAAAAAATGCATCTTTATTGGTATATTTTGAACCAATGAACCATGTATCATTATATCCTTTTAGACTTTGTTTATCCGTAATTATAATCAATCGATAACTGTTTTTAATTATTTCTGCCTTTCGATTATTTTCCCCAGCATAAGTCCATTGGTATTCTAACCATGCAGATTTAATATTTATGAACAAACTATCATTTATTTTATAAGGATTATTATGTACTTTAAATTCATCAATAAATACTTTTCTTGTTTTAGAATCTTTAATATTTAAACTGATTCCCGTACCTCCATTTTCAACAAAAAAATTGCAGGAAAATATAGAAATTGTTAATAAAAAACAAAAAACAAAACTCCTTATGTTATACTCTTTAACTAACTCAATTAAACTATGTAAACATTTCATTTAATTATTTTTTAAATTAATACTTTAGTTAATTTATTCTACTGGTCCTACAATTGGTTCTGTCGCATCTGCGAGAATCAAATATAAGAATTTAAGTAATTTAAAAATTAGCTCGCCAGTTTACAGCATGATTTAAACATAGATAATCCTGGTCTAACCATCTGATTCTTTCTTAGCATATGCACGACTGCAATTCCACTTAACGTTCTTTTGGCCGATTCAAAACTTTTAAAGCCTAATCCTTTTTGGATACGCCATTTTATAAAACGATGGTCCTGCTCTACTATATTGTTGAGATATTTACACTGCCTAATTTTAATCTTTGAGAAAAAACGCCTGTTATAAACTTTAATTGCTGCGGCATTAGAACCGCTTTTATCAATGTTTATTACTCTTGGCCGGTAGTTATTACTAATTGCTTTAATAAGAAAAGACTGAGCGCTCATTCTTTGTCTTTTTCTGGTCAAAAGAAAGTCAACCAAATTACCCCATTTATCAACAGCCCGGTAGATACCTTTTACTTTGATATAGGTCTCATCCAATCTCCAACTCGCATCCACTCTGCTTTTTCTCTTCTTAATCTCTGCCTCAATGAAAGGCGTAAACTTATAAACCCAGCGTTGGATCGTGACATGAAACAAGCAGCATACTTATTTTAAAAAAAAAAGCACCTGCTTTAGCAGGTGCCTTTATTAGTTAACTGTGATAGTATGGTTATGCTACGACTACGTTTACTGCGTTTGGACCTTTACGGCCTTCTTCTACGTCATATCTTACTGCATCGTCCTGACGAATGTTTTCTGATAGACCTGAAGCATGAACAAAAACTTCGGCTCCTCCATTATTAGGAGTTATGAATCCGAATCCTTTTTCTTCATTGAAAAATTTTACTGTACCTTCTTGCATTTTAATGTATTTAATTGGTCAAAGATAGCTTTATTTAAATTAGAACTGATTGAATTTGAGTTTTTTATTTTATTTTTTATAATTGATAGAACCGTGCGTCGGGGTTTTCCTCAATAATCTATCCTGCTCATTCTATGACGCAGTAAGGATGTTTTCTGAGATCAAGACATAATTTTAAAAAAAATAAATCATTCTTTCTAAATTTTAATAAAAATACTATGCCTGAATAATGAAAAATTCTGTTAAAATAGTGTAACTAAAAAAGTCAAAATCTATAATACATTCGCTAAAATAAATCCCCTCACTAATGTATGATAATCTATTGCTTTTGAAGGACATTGCGGATAATCCCCGTTTACCGACCGATGTCTACTGCATTTTCTCTCGAAGTATTTTTTCGAGCATTGCGCGCATTTCAATATCGTCAAAAAGATGATTTTGGATTTCATATATAAGCCTGTCTTCCGCTTCTTCTTTAGTAATATTATATTTTTTAGAAAATGCCTTATTAATGTTTTTTATTCTGAGCTTGTTATCCAAAACTACTATCGGTTCACGGAGTGTGGCCACTATAGCATCCGTATATTTTTTTGCAACATTAATTTCCTGCTGCTTGTTTAAAAGTTCCTGATTAATCTGCGATAGCTCTTCATTGCTGGATTGCAATTCTTCTTTAGAAGTTTCCAATTCTTCATTTAGGCTCTGCAGTTCCTCGCTTCCACTTAATAATTCTTCGTTGGCACTCTGCAGCTCTTCATTAGAAGCTTCCTGTTCTTCACTAATAGCATTTACATCATGATGTATTTTTTCGAGTTCTTTTTCAAGCAGTGCAATCCTTTTAAAATTGACATCATTACGGGTTTCCTCAACCGTAACATTGTTTGAAGATATTTCTGGTTGAATGGTATTGGTTTTATAAAACACTATTAGAAAGTAGGCCCCAGAAGTATCAGGCAGTGGTTGTACTTCAATTGTAATTTCACTTATAATTTCTTTATTTTTAACCTCTATACCTTCTTTTTTTACAAGAGATCCTGTTTCTTTAGATTTATGCAATGCATTTCGAAGTTCAAAAGCCAATCCTTCACGCACCATTTTGAGCAGACTAAAGGTTGGCTTACCCTGAGAAAACTTAATAAAATCTGTAATATCTCCAATTATATGTAAAATATCCACCTGTTCATTTACAATGATACTCGCTGGTCTGTAATTCGAAAGCAAAATTAATTCTGCACTTTTTATAAAATCCTCTTTTGCAATTTCTTTTTTGGGAAGTTCTGTTTTAAAACTTTTCAATTTATCACTACCTCCCGCTCCCCATCGAGAATACACTGATCTTCCTGAAACCTCTTTTCTTGTATATATTTTTCTGGTTTTATCAAAGGGCTGAAAAAGTTCATCGGCTGGAATTGCAGTTTCAGATTTTCCTAAAAGTAAAAAACCGTTTTCTTTTAAGGCATAATGAAATGTACTCAAAGATTTTTTCTGCAAAAATGCATCCATGTAAATAAAAACATTCCGGCAGCTAATCAGATCCATTCTGGCAAATGGAGGATCTGTGAGAAAATTATGAATAGCAAAAACGCATAAATCCCTAATTTGCCGTTTAATGGTATAACCATTGGTATTATATGTAAAATATTTGGAAAGCGTAGCTTCAGAAACATTACGCATTTGAGATTTTCTGTAAAATCCTGCCCTTGCCTTAGCAATGGCAAGTTCTGAAATATCCGAAGCAAAAATCTGGATTTCTTTTCCCTGAGGATTTTCACCCAAAAAATCATGAAGTACAATAGCAAGAGTGTACGCTTCTTCACCGGTAGAACAGCCTGCAACCCAGATCCGTATTGCATTTCCTTCCGGTACTCTGTTTACTAATAAAGGGAAAACTTTTTCCTTCATCATCTGAAAAATTTGAACATCCCTGAAAAATTCCGTTACCGGTATAAGCAGATCGTTAAATAAATCTTCTAAGGCCAATTTATCATCTCTCAAAACTTTAAGATAATCCCTAAGATTGCTGATTTTATTTAAGACCATTCTTCTGGCAATACGACGGCGTATGGTCGTTTGTTTATAATAGGCAAAATCAACTCCGCTTTGATGATGCAGAATTTTAATAATTTCCTGAAATACTGCTTCATCATTGAGTTCATTTTCGGCTCCGGCAATCGCTTTTGCTTTACAAATCTCAATTAATTTGTCTACTATTTTTGCTGGCGATAATACATAATCGACAACTCCTGCATTAATTGCATTTTGCGGCATTTCATTGTTAGAAGCATCAATATCTTGTGCAAAAGTTACGCCTCCGTGTTCTTTGATCGATCTCAGTCCAATTGTTCCGTCAGCTCCATTTCCGGAAAGCAATACACCGCAGGCCAGATTAAGGTGAACCTCTGCCAATGAATTAAAAAATATATCGATTGCCTGATTTTTCGTGTCCTTTATACGTGAACTCAATTTGAGAACTCCATCAAAAGAAGTCAGTATTTTGTTTTGCGGAATGACATAAATAGTATTGGGAGCCAAATGAATATCATCTGTAATTTCAATAATTGGTATTCTGGCTACTCGAGATAGCAGTTCTGTAAGTATACTGTCGTGTAATGGATGTAAATGCTGTACAATGACATAGGCCATCTGAGAGTCATCAGGTATAGCGTCAATAAACTGAGTAAAAGCTTCAAGTCCTCCTGCCGAAGCTCCAATACCAACAATAGGAAAGTCCTGGCGTGTAGCCTTTGGCAGAATGTTTTTTTTATGGTGCATGACTTGTAATTTAATTTTATTATAAAGACTCTGCCCACACTGAATAGAAATCTAAGTAAAGAACTGAATATCAAGTAAAATCAGACATTAATGCAATTATTTGGTTGTATTTACAACCTGAACTTTTGTGGGTACTTTTTCCATTGAGAGAAAAGAGTTCAATAAAAGAAGAATAATCGCGATAAGAATGGCAAAAGTTGTTAATCCTACTCCCTGCATATACCTTTTACTTGCTTTTAATGTCGCTTGATTGTTTCTAATGTAAGAAACCTTGTTTGCTTCAATTTCATAAAGCAATATATCTTCATATGATTTTTTTAGTAAGGCTTCATACTTTGTTACAGATAAAGCCTGATCCAATGGTTTGCTTCTAAAAATACTGAGCATTAAAAGTATAGAACTGATAAAACATGCAATAGGTAAAATCGTAATTAATTGAATACTTTGATTAGCCCCTTCTAAACTATTTAAGAAAAAAGGAATAAATAATACAGTAAAACCGATAATGGTACCTGCATAAGAATGCTGCTGACGATAGGAGTCAACTTGTTTTTCAATAACTTCTTTAGAATTCAAAGCAATAAACTCTAGATATCTGAGGTCTTTTTCCATTTAAAATAATCTAAGGTCTTAAAGATTGTAAAAAATCCTGTTGAAAAGTCATTTTTCTAACAGGATCTATTGTAGTGTTCTAAGCTTGTTCAAGTATCTCTTTCTTTTCATTAAATTCTTTTATATCGATCTTTCCGCTGGCATAACGCTTTTTTAAAATATCAAGCGGTCCATCTTTTAAGTTTCTCTGTCCCGGTATGTTGTAAGGAACAGCAAATATCCAAAACAGAAGTACCACCCAGATGATCCACCATATAAAATTCATTCCCCAGTAATAGTTTTCGTAGTGCATGATGTGTTTGTTTTATAAATAATAAATTAGGTACAAAAGTCCCGCTTAGGAATCTCTTTTGCTGGATAACTCAAACGGTTCTACTTTTTAATTTTATACCCCCAAATTTCAACATGTGCTTTCTCATCCTGACGATTAGGCAGCGTTTTATAAACAAAAACAATTTTTTCAAGCTTACGCTCACCTCCTTTTAAAGCAATCTTGTGGCTTTCACCATTTGCCTTAATTGGGTTATTCACTTTTACGCTTTGGTTAGTCCCATCCGTAAAATGAAGTTTTAGGCTTATGATATCAATAGGGGTTTCTTTTACCACAAATTTAAGTTCTGTGAATTTATTCTCCCCTATTACTAAGATTTCATCAGTGTCTTTTTTGAAATTAACTGTGGTCTCCCCTATCTTGTGCCAGCCTTCTTTAGTGCTTGTCATCACTTCAACTTTTTGTGCCTGCAGCGTGTTGCCAGCCACCACAATAAGCAGTAGCGCAGCCATAATTATTTTTTTCATGTGTAATTGATTTAAATTATGATGCAAATCTCGGTGATAAATATTGCTTTAGAAATGACTACTGTCACTGCTAAATATGATCCTTATCATTATCTATCCATGTGATTTATGTGAGTAAGCAATATTTTTTTTTACAAAGTTGTGTAGAGTATTCCAGAAGACAAAAGATAAAAAGGGTCTTGACTAAATATATCCGTATACCTAAATATACTTTATCCTTGTAATTATGAATGTAATAAAAAACTAGATACATTTTTTCATCAATCCCTACAGGGCATCCAAACCAAATTTCTTGTGTCATTGACAGACATATCCTCCCAGTAGTAAACCAATCTCTTCAAATCTTCCATAAAATTTATTGAAATTTGTCCAGTTGAGGTCACTACTAAAAAACGCTAAAACATCAGTTTTAGCGTTTTTTTATACCTTTTATTTCAATTTTAAGGTGTAAAATTATAAACCCGACGTGATTTGTGAAATAATCCGCAATCACTCCTTTAAACTTCATTATTTCTTCAACATTGTGCTAACAAAGGGTAAATCTTAATCTAAAATGTACTGATAAAAATGACCTTTAACATGCATTTTTTGATGGATTTGCAATTCTAAAGATTACCAGACGCAACATAACTATGTTAATTTGTTGTAAAATAAATAATACAAATACAAATTTACAATCATATTAAATTGTATTTTTGAAAAATTTCAAAGATTCATCAACAAGAAACAATTGACTATATAAATGTCTTCATAATCATCCTTATAAAATTATAAGGATGATTATGAAGAAATGTTTTCCGATGATTAATTATTATAATTACAGAAATACTATTTGACACACTAGTTTTCATTGCCTTAAAAAGCAGTAAAATTTGAGTTTATTACCCTAACTTGTTTCTGTTTTTATGTGTTAGATTATTTTGTATTATAATTATTCTGTTGCTTTAGTCTGCATTGATTTTTGGCTAAAAGTAATGGCAGTTTAAAATAAATGTAAACGATGAATACTTACGCCGACAATAATAAAGAAAACAAGAAAACTACTCCTGGTATCCAGAAAAAAAATAATGGAGCTGTTGTTTTTCCTATTTCAGATTTCCATCCGTCATCGGTTACTACTCAAATGCAATTACAAAAAATAGCAGACAATAGTCCGCAGGTAAAACAAGCCGTTCAACTGCAAGCAATGGCCAATACACGTACATCTGTTACTCTACAAAAAAAAGACATGATTACTAATACTCAATCTGTGTTTCAGCTCCAAAAACTTGAGGCAGGAAAACTAAATGTAGTTGGTGAACATCATACTGAAAGCGAAATGAGACGACAACAAGAGATAAATTTAGCAGCAAGAGAAGTAGGAGGAGAATATTGGACAGAAGATAATTTTCGAATTAGAGAAACGAACTCATTCGAAGAAAATGCTGTAAAAGACACTGCTGAAGATCCAAGAATCATAGGGGATGCTTTGTATTTAAGGATAGCAGAAAGCATTCAATATGTTTATGATGCCAAAAATAAGTTTGAACAAAAATGGACTCAATCAACTACACAAAAACTATCTGAACAAAAATTATTGGATTTAAAAATCAAATTACAAGCTTTCTTGGTAACCTGCAAAACCCACACACTTGAAGCAAACAGATTAGCCAAAGCCTACAATCATAACGAAGAGTTTAAAACCCTCCCCAAATTCGTTACAGACCAAATTATGCAAATCCATAAGTTGCTGCCAAAAACTGAAGAGTTGTTTCTTATATTGGCTGAAACTTGGAAAAAACATTCCCTTGAACAATTAATATCAAATAGGTTCTTAAATTCTTTCAATGTGTTTGGTTCCAATATTGATGTTCTCAATATGTATGCCGTACAAATAGGTGGTGCAAGTAGGACGGATACCAGTAAATTAAGGTCTTATGAAATGGACAATGCAGCCGATTATGCACATGATAGGATTGGTGTTTGGAAAATAGGCTTTGACCATGTTAAAGACATCGAAGACAAAATGCAACACAACGAAACTAAAAACTATATATTAATAAATAGAGAAGAATTCAATCATGAATACAAAGAGTTGCCCATTTTAGTTAAAGATCGCATGGTGAAACAAAAATAAGGAAGTGCAAAACCAACATTGCAAATGAAAGGCAAAGTGAATGTAAAGGATGATAAATATAAGCCAGAAGTGACTTAAGGAGACAACTAGTAAATAATTACCTCTTTTTTACATAACCAAACGCCTGTATATCAGTACTCTACATAGTTACAAAATAGCTCGATTTGTTCACGAAGAATCCTTAGTGGGTTTGAAATGTACAGTCTAAAACCATATAAATCAGAACCAGTTCCAAAAATTTCTTAATACAAATCCTTACTGCATAATTTGGGTTTAAATAACTATTTTTACGAACTTCTATTGGATTAGTATCGATGGTTCGTTAGCAAAATGAGATAGTCAGTCTTCTCACAATTTATATATACGCATCTAACTAATGCGAAAAATACGGTAACAATGAAGACATTTAAATTCTTAAAAAATAAATATAATGTTGAGCTCCTAATTGATATAGGCACTTATAAAGACATTCCATATTATTTTTTTGAGAGCGAGATTCATCATACAGATTTTTATGAACTTATATTTTTCTCTAAAGGAAATGGCTATTTAGAACTTGACCAGCAAAGAATTGAAGTTTCAGATAATACAGTCATTTTTATTTCTCCATTTCAAAAAAGAAGATGGTTTTTGGACAAGACTAAAGTTGAATGTTATTTCTTGTTTTTCCAGGATAGCTTTCTGTCTAGTTTCTTCTCGGATAAACTATTCTCTTTCAGGCTACAGTTTTTCTACAACAAAACCAAACCACTCTATTTAAAAGTTAACAACGGCTTCTTTTTACAGCTGGCAAATATAATTCAGGAGCTGCTCAATGAGATAAAAACATTTAGATCAGATAGTGAACATATTATAAGAGCGCTGCTGTACTTTATATTAATCAAACTCAATCGAGCTTATGCACAGCATTACCTTCTGTCTTCAGAAACAGAAAACAATAGCATTGCATTTATGTTTAAAGAGATTTTACAAAATGAAGTCCGTAAAATAAGAAACATCGACTATTACGCGAAACAGTTAGTTATCAGCAGAGTAACACTAAATAAATGCATTAAGAAACAGTTCGGAGTTACCGTTTCTGAAATGGTAAATGAATTTATTCTCTTTGAAATAAAGTCCCTGCTATCTTATACGAATCTTAATATAAATGAGATTTCTTACCAATTACAATTCTCCGAGGCAAATCATTTAACGCGTTTCTTCAAGGCGCAAACGGGGATCTCACCAAAAGAATTCAGAAATGCTTATCAAAATGGTAGTTCTGTTATCTAACTGGTAATTATTCTGTTTCTATGTATCATATTTTTGACATGACAATATTTTAAAAAAATAACAAGCAAACTTTATCGACATCATTGGAAAATATTATCCAACAATATAAGCGTTGGTGTATAGACACAAAGTATTTGTACAAAAAGATAATGTGATTTGGAAAGAAGAATGAATAAAACAAAAGATATTCAGAATTAAAAAAACTGACACCGATATCGATTTTGACTATCTGGAACTAATTTGGCAAATCAAAAATTATTCATAAAAATCATCAATCCACCAAACCCAAATGATTGGTTTAGCATGAAATTAGTAATTGACAGCACAAATGTTAAAATGTACATAAACAATGCAACCCAGCCTTCGCTGATAGTCGAAAAACTCAACAATCAATCACCGGGAAAAATAGGGCTATTTACAGCGGATGAGACTTTAAAATCATTAAGATAAATTATAAAAAACAAAACCATTACTAAACCATTAACTATAAACACTTTACAAAAAAAACAAAAAAAAAAAAAAAAAATCAAAACAATTTAGATTATTAAAAATTTGGAAAAAAAAAGGGAAAAAAAAAAAAAAAAAAAAAAACCAATAAAAAAAAATTAAATAAAAACACTTAAAAAAAAAAAAAAAAAAAAAAAAAAAAAATTCATAGCAGTTGTGGTTATTACAATGTTGGAAATAAAAGCGGCACATCAAAAAAAATCAGACAAGCCATTGAAACCACTTTCGGCAACAAAAAAATTAAAAAAATGAATATTAAATGTGAATTAATAATAAACAAAATATAATATTATGATGAAAAGAACACTTTTAATTATCTTGTTGTCTATCCCCCTTTTTGCTGTTCAATCAGCGAAGGAAACTTTTAGCATCTGGGGAAGGATTGTAGATAATGGATTTAGCCCTATTGAATCATTTTCGATTAAGGTTTTCGAACTTAATCCTGTTACAAATCAAAAAAAAATAATCCAGGATTTTAAAGTCAGAGATGATAATGGAGAATTTTTAATAAAGAACCTTAACTCAGAAACTTATCTTATTGAAATTACAGTTGAAAATTATACGAGGTACAGCATCATAAAAACAGTGGGAAATAAAAACGAATCAGTTGGAGAAATCGTTTTACAAAATACTTGGTGAAAATTATGAAAAAAAGATTCTTTCGGTTGCGTCGCATCTATCAGAATCAAATGTGAGTATTTTAGAAATTAAACTGCCAATTTACACAATGATTTAAGCATAGTTGTTCCGTGCTTTAGTTCATTGCTAATTTTCTCCTATTTTTTTCTCCTTACAAATGACCTTGGCGAGTTTTGGTTCTTAACTGCTCGCATTCTTTTGCTTATTTCTAAAACCCCAAACAATATCACTTGCATATTTTCGAGTTTCTTCTATGTCAACTATAGGTGCTGGATAATCTTTACCGATTTCGCATTTGTAAAATTGCTGCTCAATAAGGTTTAATTTCCAGGGTTCATGAATTAATTGTGGCGGAATTTCAGCCAGTTCAGGCAGCCATTTTTTTATAAAAATGCCTTCTGAATCGTGTTCCTGAGAATTTTTTATCGGATTATAAATTCTAATGGTATTGCCTGTTGTTGTACCAGCCTGCATCTGAATCTGGGGGTAATGAATTCCTGGTTCGTAATCTAAAAACTGTCTTGCCAGAAAATAAAGTTCCCTCCAGTCCTGCCACAAATTGAATGTAAAAAAGGAGACTAGCATGGCCCGCATTCTAAAGTTAATATAACCTGTCTGAACCAAACATCTCATACAGGCATCAAGAATAGGAACGCCGGTTTTACCTTCCTGCCAGGCTTTTACATAGGTTTCGTTTTTGGGTTTTACCAAGGAGTCGTAATCTTTATTTATATTTTTAAATTCAATTTGACAGTCATTTTCAAATTTTTGCATAAAATGACAATGCCAGTGAAGTCTCGAAACAAAATTAAGCATGGCTCTTTTGTTGGGGGAAGCTTCATAAAACTGATTGGTATATTGATACACCATTCGCATACTGATGTTTCCGTAAGCTAAATAGGGAGATAAACGGCTGCATCCTTTTCGGCTTAAACCGGGTTTAGAAATGTGTTTGCTATAATTTACGTGTCTCTCTTTTGCAAAACTTTCCAAATACCGCCAGGCCCAATATTCGCCACCTTGCTGAAAGTTTTTATTTCTGTCTGTAATTTCATTCGAAAGTGTTTTTCCTTTTAGTTTTTGATAATAATCAGAATTTAATTTTTCAAATTCAAAAGCATTCAGTTCAATCATTTTAGGAACTGCTCGCATTGTTTCCTCCCATCGCTTATCCCAATCCAATCTTGATCCGAGCCTTCTAATTACGCCGTGTAGCTGGGATTGTTTCCAAAGAATATTATGGTGATTAAAAAAAGACTGCATGGCAATATCCCTGTCAAAAGTGACCTTATTGCCAATTTCCTGATGCGAAAACACTGTCTGAACATCATAAAGACTGCATAGATGCTCAAAAACAGTCTGAACTTCGTTCTGAAAATAATAAATCTGCGTATCAATTGGCTTTAATTTAGACTGCATTTCCTGCAAGGATTCATAAACAAACCGCCAATGACGCACATCAGAATCATCGCAAGCCATTACTGATGGCTCAAAAAAATAAACTAACAGAAGAGGAATATTTTCTTGTTGCGCCAAAAAAAGAGGTTCGTGATCTGTAAAACGCAGATCACGTTTGAACCATATAATATTTACCTTTTTTTTGTTCAACTTTTAAGTAATGATGTAATTTCCTTATTGGGTTTTGCATAACTTAAACGATCTAATTGCAGGGTTTTATGATAACTGTCCAGACCCGAACAAGTAACGGTATTGGCTTTTTCTAAATTAACAAAACCATCCTCAGACAAACAGTCTTCAGGAATAAAAATCTGGACTATTTCTCCAATTATCATAGTGGTATTATTTATTGAAATGTCTATTTTTTCTTTAAATTCAATACCTAACTGTATGTTGCTTTGAAGTACAAAAGGAGCTAAAAAGTTATTTTTATATTCTACACTGAGTCCTGTAGCATCAAATTCTGAAATTTCTTTACTGTATCTCGCTGATGTCTGATGTGACTGCTTATAGATCTGCTCGTTGATATGATTAATAGTATAAAATCCTGTATCTGTAATGTTTCTCATAGTATCACGCTCGGGCGGGCTGGGGCGAAAAATCATGCCTATTAATGGAGGATTAGCTCCAATATGAAAAAAAGAACTAAAAATGGATAAATTAGTATTTCCCTCACTGTCAGAAGTTCCTACCAATGCCACACTTTTAAAGCCACCTAAACTATTAATTAAATGTACGGTAGTTTGTTTCTCCATTTTTTCCAGATCAATGGTTCCAAAATGTATTTTATTTTTCATTTGTTTTAAATTTCATTAAAAAAATAGAGCCTTTTAGTCGATCAGTATCCATTTTTTATCACTGTCAAGTTTAAAAGTACCAACATGTTCTTTAATCCATTCTTTGGGTCCTATGAGCGAGAGAAAATTAGAACCGTCTGCATCTTTGTATAAGTGATATATTTCACCAACAATGGGTTCAAAAGAAAATCTGGCATTGTATACCAGTTCATTCCATTGGAATTCCTGAATTAAATCCTGATATTTCATCTTTAGTTCATTGAATTTGCTCTCAAATTCTTTGTTTACCTTATTAATGCCCACGTTTTTCCAGCCTGCTAAATCGTCTGTTTTTATTAAAGGTGCACCAACACTTGTAGGATAAGGCAATAGCTTTGCATTGTAACCGTGCTCGTTAGAAAATACTACATTATCCGGTTTATCTTTTTTTATCATCGTCGAATATTTTTGTTACCGCTTAGATATTTTATTATTTGAGATTGCTCTTTGTCTGGTGCATTTAAATCGATCAATTAACTGGGTTCTCTTTGCAGCGTGTTTCGTTTTGCAGTTTTCAACCCTCTCACGCCACAATTTGTAACTGCTGAACTTTAGCTCTTTTTTCATCAAAGTTTTTACATCGGCTTCAGATAAATTAAATTGAAATTTTATTGCATCAAAAGGAGTTCGGTCTTCCCATGCCATTTCTATAATTCTATCGATCTGAACTTCATTCAATACTCCATTATCGATTTTTACCATGATTGGCTTTTTTATGTATTTTGTTTAACAATTATTAAATAACATTAAACAAAAGTAACACTTTTACATTTAGAAGAGAATTAAAATTGATAATACATTTAATCTTAAACCAATAGATGTAATTAAAAAAAATGGGCAGACAATCACGGGACGTCCAAGTAGTTCATGTCGAATCAGCACTTGAAAAACAATGGTACTAAGACTAATTTAAACCAGATGTTGTTGAGGTCACAGGCTAAACTTGAATGCTTAATGTCATTTATTTTTTTGGATCGGCAGTGTTATTAGGTAACTTTAACACAAGATTAAAAGCAAGTAAAAAACAAAGTATTCCTAAAATGGCTATCCAAAAATTAGAAATTTCTGTGGTATGTTTAACAATATCATTTTTCTGTTTGATGGCAAGCATATTCAACTTCATAATTTGAAAAATATCCTTACGAATCTGGTTTTTCAAGATATCGTTAGTGCCCTCTTTTTTAAAAGAATTAAAATTGCTCTGTAGGCTGTAAGTAAATTTATCTTCACCAGATTCTGTAATATTTGCTATTTGTCTGGTAAGATTACTTTCAAATGCTACTATTGCTTTTTCTTTATTCGAATTAATATCGTCTAATGAAAGAAGCATATTTCTAGAATACTCAAGGGTATTATAATTGGCTTTTAAGATGCTTTCTGTGTCCTTTTCTATCGAAAAATTATAGTAAGCACTCACTAATGAAAGAGTAATGATCATTAGAAAAAGCAAACCTGCTCTTAATTTTAATGTAGTTTTCATCTTTTGAGTTTTTAGGTATTATCCTCTTTGTACGATTATATTTTAAAGTTATAAAACCTTCTTTTTCAATGCATTTTAGTAAGCTCTAATTTACAACTCTTAATATTTAATTCCTAATTTATGCCTTTTAAGCACAGTTTTTGTTTCCACTTGTTCATGAGAACGCTCTGAAATACCTATGTCCATGGTTATAGCAGATGATAATGTCTCTTCGCATATCTGATCTATTAGAAAAGTATGAGAAGATTTGGTTTGTTCTGCAGTAAAATCAACCGATTCTTCAGTGTCTTCGACAGGCAATGTTTTATAGTTGTGAGATGAACCTGAATAGAAAAAACCTTTCTTAGTAAGGTTTATTTTTGGATCTATTAATGGGCTTATAATCTTCATAGCTTTAAAGTATTTGAGATATCATCATAATAGCAATGAAAAATACGATAGTAAATACCAATAAGTTTATAACCCTATCTTTATTTTTTATCGATTTATTTGATAAGTATAATTTTGTAAGTTCCTTGTTTCTTGTTTTATTTGCTTTCATAGGTTTTTAAAATTGAGAATGTTCTGGTTTTAATGAAGTTGTATTACATCAGTTCTGAAAACTAGTTTTATGAAACTGCTGACTTTATTGGTCAAATAAAAACAAATCGCATGCCAATTCATTCGAAACAAAATAACACCATGATTACCAATACAATACAAATATTTCTTTATATTGAGTTTAAAGAATACTATCAAAATGAGAGGCTCACCTATTCAAAATGATAAGCTTTTTATTCAAGTTACAAAAAGTTAAAGCCTCCTCTTTATTTTCAAATCCTCCATAAAACGATGCATAATTTGTCCAGTCGATTTCACCACAGCCAAAAGGCGCCAATTGAAGAAATTGGCGCCTTTTTTTATATGCACTATTAAGAATAACCTAACAGGATTAGAACACCAATAATGTGGCAGATATAAAGTTTATATGTTCATAGATTATTGCAATTGCTGCTGAAGTATAATGTATTTTAGATAACAATGACTTGGTATTCATTTTTGCTCGTTTTAAAACTCTAAAGATAAAAGGTATTTCTAAATACGACAGAATCAAAAAAGGAGTCCATACTGCTATTTCGGTCTCTTATGCATAAAAATTCGGCACTCATGCCTTTTTTTTAATTTAAACTTTTGTATCGTAGTAATTTTATGAATAAATAAAATGCTATTAGATTTATTTTCAAATATGCTTTTTAATCAATGCTTTAACTATAGTATAGAAGTTGTAAACTTTTACGAGTTATGGTATCATAATATAATGCGAAAGTTTAACCAGAGGTCACATTAACAAATGAGATTTAATCCCCATGAAAAGTACTATAAACAAGAAACCTACAACATAAAAAAATGGAAAATTCAATTAACCCAGAACAACAAACCTGCCCTTATCTGGCACAACAAGCAACTACAGCAGCAGCTGTAATACCAGACATTACAACTCCAATTGTAACAACAACCAATCAGCCACCAGTTATTGGTACTTCCAATATCGGGCTTTTAAATAGTTTTATCGGTACCTGGAACAGTCCCACAGGAGCTGAAGCTACGGGTTACAATGTTATGCCACTGCCTCAGGCAGATGTCTCAACTGGTTATATCACTAAAAACTTCCCTTATTTTGAAGAAATTTCTTTTTCAGCTATAGCTGGCGGAGCTCCAAATCGCGAGGGTCGATACACACAAACCAGTGGTGTACTCTTTTATGAACAAAGAGTCTACATTGCTAACAATGCAGATCCAAGCGGTGCACAACCCATAGAAAATACCTTAATTCATGCCGAAAATGGTACTTGGCTCTATCACGTTATACAAAACCAACTAGAAGGCGCTTATGGCCCGGGTACTGTTCCTGACAAAACTTTTATTCCCACACAAGATCCAACCACTCAATACAACAAACAAATTTCGGTACCTCACGGCGTTTCTATTTTGATGGTGGGAGGACCAGTTGTTACCGGAACAGGAAATCCGATTTTTCCAACTGCCGACAGAACTAAATTGCCCTTTACAGACCATAGTATTATTGATCCATCAACGGTTTTATCCCGGCAATTGAATGCATTAAATGCTAATGGAATAACAGTTACAAACTTTTCCAGCATTACGGTAAGTACTACTAATCACGGAGGCGGAGTAACTAACATCAATTTTGAAAGTTCTTTTGGGAAAGTAGTTTCAATGAACACCACCTGGTATGTTGAAACTTTGAGTAACGGAACAGTTCAGTTACAATACATTCAAAATATTGTTTTACAGTTTTTGATTAATGGTGTCGCTACCGAATTTCTGCATATTGACGCCAATACTTTGCAACTGGTAGAAACATTCGCACAGGTTAATGCAACTCAGCCGTGGCAAAATACAGGCGTTACGGTACAGCCAGGAAACCCTGTAGCAATAAGCTACAAGTCAGGTCAATGGACGGCAGATCCCGGAACAAACAATGGCAATTTGTACGATGCAAATGGCTGTCCGGGCATTATTGTAACACAATCAGGTTATCCGCTTCAAAATGTGAATATGGGAGCACTTATCGGACAAGTGGGAAATAATACTCCGTTTTTAATTGGAAACGGACCTGTTACCACTCCTTCAGGACAAAGCGGGGCATTAAAATTATGCATCAACGATGATCTGAATGCAGAATACGGAGCCGGATTAGCCGATAACATTGGTAGTTTACAGGTGCGTATAAAGATTTAAAACAATAAAGGCACAAAATAACCCCATCCAAAAAAAAATTAACTACATGAAAACCAAAAAACTTTTTACACTTTCGAGTACGGTAACAAAGGAGAATATCAAAGATGTAATGCAACAGGCAATTGCGCTTGAACTTGCTACTATTCCAACGTATTTATCTACCTATTATTCGATAAACAGAGCACAGGATCAGGACAAATTGTATTCCAAAATTCATGCTCAGCTTTCTCAATCCGGCGAACGTACTGATGCCGAAATTGATGAATTGGCACAAGAACTGAAGCTTGACATATTGGTATACTCCAATAAATCGGCAGCCTTAATCATGAGTGTTGTTATCGAAGAAATGCTGCACCTGGCTCTCGCATGCAATGTCAAACAAGCTGTTTGTCAAACCGCACCAGATCTCATGGGAATAGGAAAAGTATTGTCATTTCCAACACAATTAGACGGACATATTCCCGAGTTTCAAATAAATGCTGCAAAATTATCATTAAATCAGTTAACTACCTTCCTGCAAATAGAAAGTCCTGAACCATTTGAAGATCCTTACGCAGACAAACAATTACTAAACACAATTGATTATCAAACTATTGGACGTTTATACGAAATGATTATTAAGTGCGTAAAAGAAGATTTTCCGGGACCATATAATTACAGACCACAATTGCTTCCTCCGGATGAATCAGGCCGTCCGAGACCATTCTACTCTCAAAATTCTATGAACACTGTACACTATGACCGAGATCACAATCCTCAGTTTGCAAATGGCGACGGCAGTGGCGGTCTGGTTGGGGTACACAACGCTGATTCGGCAATTGAAGCTTTAGAACGTATCATTGATCAGGGAGAAGGAAGAAGTAAATACAAACAGCATATCTTGCAATGGGGCGAAAATAAAATGCCTGTACCAATGGATATTATTGACGGAAAGGTCGATTTTTGGGAAGGTGATTATGATGACACTGGAAAAGAAATTGCTCATTTTGCTAAATTTCTGGAAGCTTACACTCTTGGCGAACATTATCAGAAAAAGTTTCATAACATTCAGGGCTTAGACGATTTCTTTAGTTATTTTGTATATGATACTGATGCAAATCCCAAAACAGCCGATTATATTGCTTCCGGCAATCAGGCACTGGCATTGTGCTCAGAGCTGGGTAATGCCGTTTTTGCTTATATTCTTTTAATGATTGAAGCTTGCTATCACAAAGACGAAAATACCCAATATGATTTATTTATGTTTGGTATTCATAAATCGATGATCTGGCTTTTGAGTGGTGTTGGTAACCAAATCAATCAATATACTTATACCAAAGGCAATACGGCCTATAAAGGTGCTCTCACATTTGAACCTTTTTCGTTTGAGCAAAGTTTCGTAAGACCTAAAGCGCAAATTATGAATATTGTCGATCAACTAGCTAAGGCAGATCCTGTCAATTGGGGCTGGGCAACAAATAGCGAAAATTATTTTCCGTCTCTTCCAGATGTAGGAATCGATCATAGCATTATTGCCGATATGCCTAAAATACCAAGTACACCTTATACTCATCATCATTAAAAAATATATTATGTCAGAATTAGTAAATAGAGAACTTCATGTATGTATGGGACTTAATTCATGCAAAAATGCAGGATATTCAGGAAATAATGATTGTGCAGGAACCGGTGATTGCTCAACAGCAGTTGGTCATCCCTGCCATACTTTAAACGCTTGTAAAGGACAAGGGGGCTGCGGTATTTTTGGAACTACCGAAGAATTTTGTCATCCGGGTCAAAACGAATGCCGTTATCAGGGAAGCTGTGGCGTGCCTATTTTATCTTCTCGTTTTATGGCACAAGGTCCAAATAAAGGACTTAGCGTTTGGCAATTAGCCAGAATACGTTTTGAAGAAAAAAGAAAAGAAAATGGAGAATCATTTGGCGAGGCACCTCAGCCATACGGACCAAGTGATACCTACGTAAACAACGTTCGCGGTACTACAGGTCAGGATTATTCTTCTTGCGGGCAAAGTGGTTCAAGATTTTGCTCTTACATAAGTAATCCTGCTGAAAGAAAGAATGCTGCTGAAATAAGAGTTTCAAAAATGGAAAAGGAAAGTGCAGAAAAACTACCAGAGAGTCTTTCAAATTGTAAACCAAAAAAATAATGGCCACTAGACTCGGATTGCCCAATTTAGGTTTGGGTTTAGGACTTAGAAGCCAACATTATGAGCATATTCTTGAAAAGAATCCGGCTGTAAATTGGTTTGAGGTAATTTCTGAGAATTTTATGGACTCGCATGGACGGCCAAGATACATCTTACACCAAATAGCAGAACGATATCCCGTAGTCATGCACGGGGTATCGTTGTCTATAGGAAGTACTGATCCGCTAAATTTTGATTACCTCAGCAGTTTAAAACAATTGGCTAATGAAGTACAACCAGCCTGGATTAGCGACCATTTGTGCTGGACAGGAGTTTTAACGACCAATTCGCACGATTTACTTCCGCTTCCGCTAAATGAAGAATCATTAAAACACGTTTGCAATCGAATCATTCAAGTGCAGGACTACTTAGAACGACCACTAATTGTAGAGAATCCAAGCACTTATGCATCCTTTAATAATTCTAGCCTTTCAGAATGGGAATTTTTACGAATAATGACCGAAGAAACAGGCTGCGGATTACTTCTGGATGTAAACAACGTTTATGTGTCTTCTTTCAATAATGATTTTGATCCTGTCGAATATATTAAAGGAATTCCGCATGATAAGATTGTGCAAATGCACTTGGCTGGTCATCAAAATTGTGGCAATTATATTATTGATACGCACGATAGAGAAGTAAACGCCCAGGTATGGAAATTGTTTCAGCTGGCTTATCAAATGGCAAATGAAGCATCGGTTTTATTAGAATGGGATGGTAATATTCCGTCCTTCGAGGTATATCATTCTGAATTACTTAAATCAAAACAATATATGGACGCAGCATTTGTTGGAGTTGAAAATGAAGTTCGGTTTATTGATAAAGAACAGGTTTCAAACCCATTGAATCTCTTTGAAATGAATAAATTTTTTTAAGCACAAAAAATGCAGAAAACGGTCAAAATACCTTTAAAAAATTTCCAACAATGGATGCAGCAACTTTTGCTAGATCCTTACCAGCAAACGGGAGTTGATCCCAGTGATTTACTTCCGGATCAATTAAATGCTGCTTCAATTGAAGATGTGATTAGTCATTCTGAAAAACTTACTGCACAGGAACATTTGGGTATTTACCAAAGAAGCTATATTGCACGTTTACGAAATTGTATGTCGCAGCAATTTAGCGCCTTAGAATATGCATTAGGCGAGACTATTTTTTGCGCTTTTGCGGATGAATATCTCGCTTCAAAACCATCGCATAACTATAACTTAGCATATTTAGGAGCTCATTTTGCAGACTATCTTGAAAACAACAGACCCGATGCTCACGAAAACATCAAAGAAGACTGGATTGATTTCATGATTGAACTCGCCCGATTTGAATATGCCATTGGCGTTATTTTTGAAATGAAAGCCGAAGAAGATTACCAATTAGCAACAATGGATACGGATGAAAACAAACTAAAACTCGTTCCTATATGTACGCTATTTAAATTTAGGTTTCCTGTTCGAAAATACTATTCCGAATTTAAAAATGAAAAACAGCCCAATTTGCCTTCTGAAAGCGAAAGTTATTGTGTAGTCTTACGACACAAATTTAAATTAGCTATTTATGATCTACATAAAGAACAATTTGAGTTTTTGAGTTATTTGAAACAACAAACCGATATTGCTACAGCAAAAGAACTGATTCAAGTTCAATATAAAGAAAATCCCCCTTTATTTGATAACGTTTGGAACAGTTGGAAAGAATGCTGGATAGCGACTAATTTTTTTCGAGTTTAAGCAAAAACATTTAAAATCACTACATCTGTAAATCTTTTTTCTTTTTTAATTATAGTCGTATACGTTTCATATTGATTTTAAGATTATTTAAATTCAATCCTTTACCAATCATTGCTTTTAAAATCTGTAGTAAGCATCTCATTAATATTCATTAGTAGCACAAATTCATCCACAGAAAAAAGCTGGAGTACAATTTCTAAAATAAGAGTTACATCTATAATATTGATTTTTAATCGTATCTGAAATTCTCAGATTTGAAACTAAAAGCTGCGTATTATGAAAAAGATCTGGAACAGGCAATTATAAAACATAAATTTAAAATACTCATCCACAGTTGTGTTTTAGTTAATACATTCTTATTTTACTTTATTTCTTGACTTTCTTTAAAACCAAAAAGAATATTAAAGCGTAAATGACTATATAACTTTAAAAAAAATAATTATGAAAACTAGAAAATTTTTAGCAGTAGCAATCTTAGCATTAGGATTTGGATTTACATCATTTGCACAAAAAACAGTAATGGTTGGTGGAGCAGCTATGTATCCTAATAAAAATATTATAGAAAATGCAGTAAACTCAAAAGATCATACCACCTTGGTAGCAGCAGTAAAAGCAGCTGGATTAGTTGAAACTTTGCAAGGTAAAGGTCCATTTACTGTTTTTGCACCTACAAATGAAGCATTTAGTAAATTACCAGCCGGAACTGTTGAAACATTATTGAAACCTGAAAATATTAAAACATTACAAACTATATTGACATATCATGTAGTGGCCGGTAAAATGAATAGTTCTGATATTGCAAAAGCAATAAAAGCTGGTAAAGGAAAAGCCGCTTTAAAAACAGTTAGTGGCGGAACTTTAACTGCCTGGATGGATGGTAAAGATTTATACATTAGTGACGAAAGTGGCAATAAAGCTAAAGTTACAATCTCGGATGTAAATCAATCGAATGGTGTTATACATGTAGTAGATACTGTCCTACTTCCAAAAATGTAATTTCCGGAAAAAATACAATAAAAAAAAACCTGAAATTTCAGGTTTTTTTTATTGCATTTTTTTAATTTTCTCTAGCTATCGAATGGTAGTTTAGATTAAAAAAATAAAAACGCTACGAGATAACTCTTTCACCATCATAAAAGGCTTTCGTTGCAGGCGGCATTCCTGAGCCTCTTTCACATTTTTAACTTTGCGTTATTTTATTATATTCTTCAAATGATTTATTGGGATCTGAAGTAGCATACTCATTTTCCGGTTCAGAAATTACATGAATTTTTGAATCACTTAGTGATACTATTGCCGAACAAACATATACCCCAATCTTGCCATCACTATATTTAAAGTCCAACAAAGTTAGTTTGACAATTTCATTGATAGAGAGCTCATAATAATTTCCGTAACGAATAATCTTGAAATAAATTTCTTTACTTTCTACTATTTCAAATTGATTGGTTTGAATATTTTCAAAAACAAAATTATTCTTTACATCTTTTTCATTAAAGCCCCATGCTCTAAACTGTACAAAGCCATTTACAAAATCAATTGATATATAATAGGCTGTCCCCTCTTCATCACATTCGATAACAAAACCCGTTTTTCCCATTCCTTCAACAGCCAGTGTTCCTTCCCATACAAAATTTTCAGAAGGTTTTTCAAAGCAAAAAACTTCGTATCCGCTTCTACAGCCAAATCGCCATTTGCTTGAATTTTCTACTTCAAAATTTGCCGATGGATTTCCTAAAATAGGAAACGGAACAGGTAAGTTTTTTTGGTTAATTGTTCTTTGATAAAGGGTCCTCCAATGGTGATAGGTTTTTAATAAAAGCCTGCCATTGCTATCTACATCTAACTGTTTTGGCGGCGGAATTACACGAAGTGTATTGACATTTCCGCCTACAAAATAAAAATTGTAGATTAAAAAGTAATCACCATCTTTTACAATTCTTGCTGCATAATTACCTTGTGGCAACAAAACATTATTATGAAAAGCATGGTATTCTCCTTTAAAATCGGGAGAAAACCAGTAACGAACTTTTATATCTTCCCGAATTGACCCCAGTAAGTAGTGCATTCCTTTTATTTCTACCACGCAAGGGCATTCAATATCATCATATACATAAGCAATATGCAGCGGTTTTTGAAGAACAAAACCCTTTTCTTCTCTTTTTGCTACACCAATACAGCCTCTTCTATATGTAGGTCCTACTGCACTGCGGGCACATATTAGTAAATAATCTTCTCCTTCAAATTGATATTTATATGGATCCCTGAAACTGAGCCATTCTCGCGGATTATTATCTGTGCTTTCATAATAAGGAGCGTTACTTTTTAGGGGCAAACCATACTGATTATCTTTTGTCCAATGAATTAAGTCAGGAGAAACTGCTCTTCCCACTTTTTGCATAATTCCTTTATCCTTGCGTTTTAAACCTGTATAGTACATTTCGTATCCTTCGCCTTCAGATTTTTTACTAACATGCATAGTCCATAACATATCATCATCCCATTCTCCAGGATCTCCAACAAATATGGCGTTTTTTACTCTTTTCCAAGAAAGGCCATCTTTTGATACTGCATGCGCAATATAATCGTGATTTGGAATAATCAAATGAAATAAATGATGAATTCCATTTTCATCAATAAAAACATCAACGTCTCCTATTTCCCAACTACTAAAACCTGAACCTGAATACATATTATAATCTATTTAATTATTTTATAATTTTTTAATCCTTCTATAATTCCGGAAGAGGCCGGCTCTTTTGCAACATAAATATTTTTTGTGGTTTCATAATTAGCCAGTTCTATACTTCTGTTTCCTACTATAATTCCTTTAATAGAACCTCTGAACATATCAATATCATTTCCTGAATCGCCAGCTGCAATTACACTCGATAAAGGAATAGCCCATTTGCGGCATAAAAATTTGATGGCGTTTCCTTTCGAAGCCCTTTTGGGAATAAAATCAAGAAACTCTCCATGACTTGGAATTATATTTACTTTGTACCATCCTGTTCCTAAAACAGTAATTAATTGCTCATGATCATATTTTTCTTTGTCATAGTAATAAGAGATTTTATAGGCGTTTTGTGCTTCCTCTTCCTGTAATCGTATCCAGGGAATCCCTTTTAAGCGATTCACTATATCTTCTCTTTTCCAGCGTCCTGCCAGAAATGTAGCCCAGCCTTTGTCTAAAATATAATCTTTACCATTTGTATAGTAAATTTCGGTTCCTACAGCACATATAATAAAATCAGGCAAAGGAAATTGTTCTTCTTCAATCACCTTTCTAACAAGTGCAAGATTTCTTCCTGATGCTAGGGCAAATGCCATTTTTTCAGTACGATTAATCAAATGCTCTTTTAATTCTTTTAGTCCGGGATTATTTAACTTTGGTTCAATCAATGTGCCGTCAATATCTGATACAAATAAATTATCTACCTTTCTTTTTAATCTGTCAATATTAATGTTTGGATAATGCTGTTTTTTGAGTCCTGAACCAGATGACAATGACAAATTTTCATTAACGTATTCAACATATTGATTTACATGGCTCAGCCAGCTGTAGTGTTTTTGAATATTAATCGCTCCGTTATTGGAGTAATATTTCCATTGGCTTTCATTGGTTAAAATATTTCGTAATGCTTTTTTTATTTCATTTTCGTCAAGCGGATTTACTAATTCTCCGTTTTGGCAAGTAGGAATAATTTCAGATGGACCACCATTTTTTGTTACCACAACAGGCAAACCAGAGCTTGCCGATTCAATGACTGTTAATCCAAAATTTTCATGAAGCGCCAAATTCACAAAAACCCCTCTTTTTTCTGCGGCATATCGGTAAATAATCGAAACCTCATTTTCAACATCATGCTTTTTGGGTATTGCCATTTTTCCATACAAATCATATTTGTCCATTAATAGCAAAAGATCTGTCAAAACATCTTTTTCTGATTCCGGCATTTGCGAAATATCTTTTCTAATTCCGGCATAAATGACCAGATTGGCAATGCTTTGTAATTCCTTATCTTTCCCATAAACTTCAATAAGTGTATGAAGATTTTTATGACGATCAGGTCTTGAAAGTGCTAAAATAAAGGGTTTGTGAGGATTTATTAAAAACTTAGAAATGGTTTCGGCTACCCAATATTTTCTTTGTTCTTCTTCCATTTGTTTATCCGAATTTTGCTCCTGATGATAATACGGCACAAATTTACTGGTGTCAATTCCTGGAGAAATAGCGTGGTATTTTGCCAACTCAAAGTTTTTATAAGGTTTGTAAGTTTCAATTTCCTGCTCTGTAGAAGTAACAATAAATTCAGATAATTCTAAAGTTTTTTCCTCGGCAGCAATTCTTTGTTTAAACTTAAATTTCTTTTCAATTTCTTCTTCATTCATACCGCTCTCCAGCAGTTTTTTCTTTTTTTGAAAACCTAATGAATGCCCTGTATGAGCAAAAGGGATATTTAAGATTGTTGATAATTCACTCGCAACATACCCTGCATCGCCATAATGTGAATGAATCCAGTTTGGAAATATATCGTGAAGTTTTATATGCTGCACAATTCCGTTTACAAAAGTGTCTAACCCTTCCCATAATTGTTCCTTTGGCTTGTATTTTTTTCCTAAAAAAGGAATTCGTCGTATTTCTAATTTTTCATTAATAATTTCAATAGGAACAGCATATTCTGGTGAAAGATTTGGATCATCAATGAGTCTTGTAAATAAATGAACATGATCTACAGCTTCATGTTTTGATAAAAATTCAGCAAGTTCGTATACATACTTTGTTTGTCCGCCATTATCAGCATCCCTACCAATCTCTAAACCGGAGCCTTTTAAAAGTCCGTGAATATTGATTAATGAAATTCGTAATTTTGTCATCTTCCGTTTTATTGGTTAGATTTTTAAGATACGAAAAAGAAAGCAGCTTACTTCAAATCCTTGTAAAATAAGATGATTATTAACATTTTATTATTAAACCTGACAATTCAAAGCTTTTAAAGCCCAACCCATTTTGTATCCTGCATTTTATAAATCGATGGTCCTGTTCTATAATATTGTTGATTTCACTTTCCATTTTTTTCTATTCGAAAACCGGATATAATATCTGACAAAAGGATATTTTATGGGATATTTTTTATCTTTGAAATTCAGGATTTTTAAATTCAAATGGCTTAATATTTGAGCTTTCAGAAAAATTGATACGCATTATGGAACAGAAAATATCAGGCAAGAAACATAAAACGTTTCTGAGAAATTCTTAACCTAAAGCAGGAAGCATTAGCTTTTGATTTGGGAGAAGAATGGAACCAGAAGAAAATTTCTATGCTGGAGCAAAAAGATGTAATTGAAGACAGCCTGCTAAAACAAATTCCGGCTGTATTAAAAATTCCTGTTGAGCCTTTTCAGAATTTTGATGAAGAAAAAGCGATTAATATTATTTCTAATACTTTTGATAATTCCCAGCAACCTGCATCTGTATTTTACAATTCTACAATAAATCAAATTGATCAATTCATTAAATTGCACGAAGAAAAAATTGCGTTATACGAGCGTATGTTGAAAGAGAAAGATGAAATGATGGTAAGGCTTGAAAAATTGATTAATAAATAATTATTTATAAAGATATATTAATTCTATAAAGAGACTTTTGAAGTCTCTTTTTTGTTTTGGAACATTATTTACGGATGCGAAGTAAGGAGAGATTCGCACAGCTTTTCATATGAACTCTTCGGAGAGCTGGGGCATTTATAATTCAAATATTACATGATGTAGCTTTCGATCCCCGGCGACTCAACAAAGCGGGATAATTGAAAAATTATCTCGTTTTTTTTGATACAAACTATATTAGCCATCTTATTTCAATAACATTCTCTCAGTAATCATTTTATTTGAAGAAGTTTCAATTCCGGTAACTTCAGCATACTTTACATTGGGTAACCAAAAAGAACCTCCTTCAATACGTACAAATATTTTTTCTACCTGTATTCTTTTTTGATTTACACTTACAAAAACATGATATTTTTGATCTGAATCTATCTTTTTTAAGGTTAAGGGTAACTTTTTATACGATACAAATTGAAGCTCAAAATCCTCATTATTTAAGGCTTTACTTTCTACTCCGTATGCAAATTTGCGTTGTAGATAACTAAAATCTTTTGTTTCTCCTTTCTCAGCATATCGAATCCAATAGGCTTTTATAGGGTTGCTTTTGTTTATTTTTCCATTTTCTTCGTAGTTTATGGCATAAATAGCAGTGTTTATATTAGGGTCTCGCTGAATGTAAAATAACATATTATCTATGTTTTTCGGCGTTGGAAAATGTAATGGCGATGGATTTTTGGATTGTGCCAATAGATTTCCTGAAATTATATTTACTAAAATTGTTATAACGATTAGTGATTTTGAAACATATTTAAATAATATTTTATTCATAACTAAATGCTTATATTTTTTTTAAATACATAGAATCATAGATTCTGTAAACTTATAAAAGGCGTTTCACTGATATTAACAAACATAGCTATGTGTAAAGAAACTAGTTTCTTTCTTATATTCTTTTTAGGAATCGAAAACCTATGTTTCTATGTGTTAAATTACTTTTTTTGAACTATACGAATTAATTCTGTTCAATTACATTCTGTCTTTCTTTTGACTTAAAAACCCAATATTTAATCAGTGGATAATTAAAACCATAAGAAACAAAACTATCCGTGATTAATCTTCCAATTCTATAATCGATTTGAAATACTTTTTGCAAAATAAGCGTACCAGATGATTTTAAGGAAATGCTTCCCAAAACCACCAACGCAAATTTAAAAAGCTGACTATTAATGCGGCTGCTATAGCCCGATTCATTTTTAAATACCCAAAATCTATTGATGCTGAAATTGACAATGGCACCAACGGTTCCGGAGATTAGAATAGAAAAGGTAAAATGTAATTTAAAAACTTCTGTTAATAGAATCATTACGCCATAATCGGTAATGCCGCCTAAAAATGCCGCAACTTGCGCTTGTAGAAAGGTTAAAACAGATTTTTTCCTGAACATATCAGCCTTGGTTTTTATCTTTTAAATCACCCAGCTTTAAAAGCTTTAAGCTATCAATAACATTGATTATAAATAAGATAATAGAGATTAAGCCAGCCAAATATGCAATTGATCCTTGAAATAAAACTTCAATAATTAAAATTAAAGCAATAATAAATCGAAGTTCTGTTGGGCCGACAAAGCCGGAATCTATAGTATATTCATTTGTAATTTTGTAGCGCAACTGACTGATGATGATCGACCAGCCATACAATGCGACAAAAGCAAAGGCTACTATTTGTGTGCCATTTTTAGCATAAATGTAGTAGCCAAAGCCTATAAGCACAATACCAATCCAATCGGCAATAATATCGAGTGCAAAACCATACCAGCGGCGCGGAATATTTCTATAATAAGCCAATCTTCCATCTAAAGAATCGCCTAACCAATTTATAACCAACCCAATAATACCCAAAAGTAAATACCAATTTGCTAAATAAGTTCCTAAAACAAAAGCTGAAAAAACGAATCCCGAACCAATTGTACCAATTAAGCTGAGTAAGTTTGGCGAAATGAATTTAGGTACCTTAGGAAGCAAAAATACAATCGTTGACTGTTCTGCTCTTTTTAAGATATTAGTTCGCTTACGGTCTGAAAATGTTCTTTGTGCAATTGCACTATAATCTTCAACCTGTATTTCTTGTCCCATTAATAGCGCAATATTTGTAAGCCTGATAGTATAGCCAATTCAAGTTTTATAATTTTTAATTTTACTCTTCTTTGCGTATTTTTAAAAAAAATGGTGGTTCTTTTTAGTTTACCTGATCTAACCAGATAACTAAATGCGATAATAATCAACATATTATTTAACAATACCCGCAAAACGTTGATAGAAAACCGTTGGACTGTTCTCATTTTTGGGAGCGTATTTTCCTGCTATAATCGGGATATAAATAACTCTTCTTCTACTCTCTTCGCCACGGATAGATGATTCAGCAACTCTATGCCACAAACGGCCATCGTGAATGGTTAAATCTCCGGCTTCCGGATTTATTGAAACTTCCTGTGGATCGGGATTATTATCTAAAAAGTATTTTTTACGAAAAAGCATTTGATAAACACTTTGTTTGTGAGTACCCGGAATGATTTTAAGACCGCCATTCTCTGGTTTTAAAGTACTTAAGTGGATGCCTACATTTAGCATCGGGTTTAATTTTGCACCATAAAAAATATCTCTCAAACCATCTGTGTGCCAGCCCATTTTAGTAAACTTACTTTCTGGCCCATTGATATAATGATTGAAAACCATTCCGTCTTTTTCTTCAGTTCCTAATCTTGAGCCATCGCCTGCCAATGGTAGTAAACTATTAAATCTTGGATCAAGTAAAAGACCGCTTAAGGTTTGATGATGTTGATTGATAAAAGCAAAACGCTGTACAATTGGAGAACCATCTAAATCTTTTCCGTATTTAATGGGAACACCATTTACTTTTTGAAGGTCATTGTCAATCCATTTTTGCTGCACTTGTTTGGAAGCATCAATAATGGATGAAACAGTTTCAGGATTTATAAATTTTTTGAAATGAATAAAGCCATGTTCGTTGAAAAAGTTTATTTGCTCATCAGTTAATTGATTAGTAAGGGTAAAGGTTTTATAAGAAGATACCATGATAATATAGATTTAATAAATGAAAGAATAGTGTTTGTAATTTTATCTAAAAGATTGCAACAGCAACAACAGCAACAACATATTGCCATATTTACATGCATTCGACCTTTAGGAAAATTAAACATATTTTTTCTTTTATCTGACATACTCTATAGAATTAGTAGAATTTAATACAAACATAATATATTTTTTCTTTTACAAAGAATATTTTTTTCATTTTTTTTCGAAAAAAATTAAATTTTATAGATTCCGGCAGCCGTTTTTTCGATAAAAGCCTTTGGTAGTATGCGATTGGCATACACCGAAATGATGTTTGTAAAACCCGGAATAACTTCTGATTTTTTGTTGAACAGGGCTTTTACAGCCATTTTTGCAACTTCATCAGGTTGCATATTAAACTTTTCAGCCATTTTACTCAGCGCATTTAAACCCGCTCTTGCAGCAAAACCAGTATCAACCGGGCCCGGACTAAAACAGGTTACCGAAATTGAAGTTTGGGCAAGTTCGAAACGCAAGGCACGGGTAAACGATAAAACAAAAGCCTTTGTAGCCGAATAAACAGCCAGCGTTGGTAAAGCCTGATAAGCAGCCGTACTTGATATATTTAAAATGTAAGCTTGTTTTTGTTGTGAAAGTATAGGTACTAATAAATGCGAAAGTTCTACCACTACATTCATATTGAGCTGCATCATACCAAGCTGATCTGTTAAAGAAGACTGGCTAAAATCGCCCCACACTCCATAACCGGCATTATTAACTAAAATGCCAACTGGATAGTTATTCATTTTTATCCAATCGGTTACTTTTTGCGATGTACCATTTATCGAAAGATCAATCGATAAAACAGAAGCATTGATGCCGTATTTAACCTGAAGATGATCAGATAATGCTTTTAATTCCTCCTCACTTCTTGCAACAAGCAATAGTGGATACCCCTTTTTAGCCAATTCATAAGCAATAGATTTTCCAATGCCTTTGCTGGCGCCAGTTATTAAGGCATACGGTTTAGTTTTTTCGCTCATTTAGTTAATTTTATCATCAAATATAAAGATTAAATGCAAAAAATAGAATCTTAAATACACTCTTTACTTTTAACCTACTCTTCTGTCATTTTCAAAATGAAGATTAAAATGTTGAAAACTATCTTCATTCGAAACGGGTTAAAAGAGTAGCCAAGATAGTGCCAGGCGTATGCTGCAACATGCATAATGGTTCCCCTCTGCCCCAATATCCTCTGCGACTTATTGCAATCCGCATCCCTAAAGCAGATATGTTGCACCCTTAAGCTAATTTTCTAAGAATTAAGTACAATTGTCAATTATGAATATACGGTCTTGACTTCATCAAAAAAGCATATATTGTTGCTATTGCTAATAGGAACCTATGTTTTTACGACAAAATCGTGTTCTACAATATAAAAACAGGTAGAATTACGCTTAAAAATCTGGATTTTACTGAGTTTATTTGTTAAAGGATTTCATTCGCTAAAAGAATAAACCAATAACTAAACTACCTGATCATGGAAAACTATTTACACGGCTTACTCGATGAAGACAACGATCTTATTGTCCAGCAATACTTAAAGTACATTGACGAGGGAATTCCGCGCACGGATAAACCAAAAGACGTATTAATCATTGGTGCCGGAATGGCCGGAATGGTAGCCGCAGGTCTGTTAAAACAGGCCGGCCATAATGTTACGATAGTCGAATCAAACACCCGTGTTGGCGGCAGGATCAAGACTTTCAGGAATTCTAAACACAAAAAATATTTTGAAGACGACAGTGTTTATGGCGAAGCCGGTGCGATGCGCATCCCTACCATACATCAAATGGTACTCAAATACATTGATAAACTCGGACTCAAAACCGAGCCTTTTTATTATCTGTCTGTCGATAAAGAACAGGCAATCGCACATCAGGCAGACCCTACTAAACCGGATCCGGAGGTTACTAGAAATTCCCTTTTCTACGTTAACCGCAAACGGGTTGTCCAGAATCAATATATCCCAAAAAATAAAACTACGGTAGTCGATGTAAACAAACTACTGGACTTTCATCTGGGCAGCAGCGAGAACATGCGTGCAGACCAGTTAATGGCTAATCTTATTAATCCGCTTAAGGATTTTATTGCCGAAGATCCTGAGAAAAACTGGCCTTTGCTGATCGAACGCTACGGAGAATATTCGATGCGTCGTTTCTTAAAGGAAAATTCGATGTATTCAGAGAATGCCATCGAGATGATTGGGGTCATGCAAAATCTGGAGTCCAGGATGGCCTATGATTTTATACAGAGTTTTATTGAGCAAAATATCATCAAGGATTCTACCCGGTTTATGGAAATTGTTGGCGGAAGCGACTTACTGCCCAATGCACTCTTTAAAGCTCATAGCCTCGAAGAAAACACCTATTTTGATTGCAGGATGACCAAAATGACGCTCATTAACAACAAGGTAAAAATAGAAGTAGATATTGAAGTGCAGCGTGACTCTCAGTTTTATAAAGACGCAGGATTCAAAGTACTAAAAACACCGGTCAGTGACCTCGAATTTGATGAAGTGATTGTCACCATACCCTTTTCGGCATTAAGACATGTTTATGTAACCCCACAATTCAAGCAGCTTAAACGAAAAGCAATCCGGGAACTGCACTATGATTCTGCTACTAAAATATTGCTGGAATTTCGTGAGAAATGGTGGCAGGAAGCACCTTACAATATTGTTGGTGGCGGTACGATTACTGATTTTTCAAACCGTTTCACCTATTATCCGAGCAATGATTTAGGAAGTAAAGGACATGGTGTCGTACTGGCATCTTATTGCTGGTCTGACGAAGCAAGCCGCTGGGATTCTATGGACGACGACGACAGGTATTTTTATGCACTTAAAAACCTGGCCATCATACACTCCGATGACGAGAAGGAACAGCAGCGCATTATCGATCTTGCTGTAATTAGCTCGAGCATCAAGAACCGGAAAGACAAAGCCGGAAAATTAATTGGTGCCGCCACACAAAGCTGGATGCGCGACCCGTATGCTTATGGTGAAGCGGCAATATTTAATCCGGGACAGTTACAATTATTGCAGCGTCATATCATCTCAACCGAATGGAATGGAAAAGCCCATTTTGCCGGAGAGCATACTTCGCTGAAACATGCCTGGATTGAAGGTGCCATTGAGTCCGGAATCCGCACCGCACTCGAAGTCAACGAAAATACTGGTAACCTAAATAACCCAATTTAAGATGTCACAGAAAAAAATCTCCGTTGCAAAATATCTGCAAATACGCCTGGAACAATTAGGACTCACGCATTTATTTGGAATTGCAGGCAATTATACTGCGCCGTTTTTAAATACAATTCACGAAGACAAAAATGCAAAAATTAAAATCGTTAATGACACAAATGAAATAAACGCCGGACATTGCACTGATGCCTACGCACGTCAAAACGGTTTCGCTGCCGTAGCGGTAACGTATGGCGTGGGAGCTTTTACGCTGCTCAATTCGGTTGCAGGTTCTTATGTAGAACATTGTCCCGTGCTTGTCATTAATGGAGCTCCAACCAACAAAGACCAGCAACGAAGTCTCGTTCAGGGTATGTTGGCATCACATATGACAGGCGATATGTACAGTAACATCAATGTTTTCCGAAACGTTACCGTTGCAGCAGAACAAATCACAGGCTCATCAGATGCTCCTTATAAAATTGATGCAGTGTTGAATGCCTGTATTTTATATGGAAGACCGGTTTATCTTGAAGTTTTTGAAGATGTATGGCGAATGGAATGCAATCCGCCTGTTACTTCATTGGCAGAAAGAGAGACATCTAAATGTCAGGCAAGTGCACGCAAGGCTGCTCAAAAAGTAGCTGCAATGGCAAGCGGAAAAGAAATTATTTTCTGGGGAGGCATTGAGATTCAGCGCTACGGTATTCAAAAGGAATTCCTGGATTTGATCGAAAGTACCGATACAGAATTTGTGACCTCTATACTCGGAAAATCAATCGTATCCGAAAACCATCCTAAATTCAAAGGTGTTTTTAATGGCAAGGCATCGCCAAAAGATGTCAAGGAACAATTCGAAAAAGCCCAGCTAAAAATTGGTCTTGGAGTATGGACCACCGGCAAAAATCTGGGGGGATTTGATGTCTGGAAAGAAGATACTGTACTTGCCAATCACAGCGGCGTAAGGATTGGTGCCTCTTATGTGGCCAATGTATCGCTAAGAGATTTTATGATATTCCTGAAAGAAGAACTTGCCAAAGTAAAATTTAGTGCTTATGAAATGTATGAGGCAAAGAAGCTTCCTGAATCATTTTTTGTAGCTGATGACACCATAATGAAAAAAGGGAAACCGACGCTTACTTATGATACATTTTTCAACAGAATCAATAATTTTATAGACGAGAACCATATTGTAATTGCCGATGCGGGTTTTCCTTTATTGGGTGCCCAGGGCATCCGTATTGCGGAACCTAATGGATTCATAGCGCAGGCATCTTGGCTTTCGATAGGTTATTCTGTTCCTGCAGCAACCGGAATAAAATGTGCCAGACCTGATAAAAGAGCGGTCGTATTTGTTGGCGACGGTGCTTTTCAGGAAACCTGTCAGGCCATATCTACACAGAATAAACTGAAACACGACACCATTGTTTTTGTTTTAGATAATGGTATTTATGGTATTGAACAAATGCTTGTTAATCCAAATCCGTTTCGTGGTGCAGATAAGGTAGAATATAGCATTCCCGATTTGAACAATGTTTACAATTACAACGAAATGCACCGTTGGAAATATGCAAAACTCGTTGATGTATTTGGAGGCAAAGGTTTTGAAGTCAGCAGTCTCGACGAACTTGAGGAGGTTTTAAGGCAGCTTGACAGCATTAAGGAAAATACCATTGTACATGTAAACATACCCAAAACGTCTATTCCGGAAGCAATCGCTTATAAGACCGAGGAGCCTGGAGAGGATGAATTTCTGGATAAAAACTGGAGTTTATGTTAGGCATAAAATGGGTTAATTTTTAAAATATTACGAGAGGACAAACAAAAAACTGTCTCTGTTCTAATTCTAGACTACACCCAAAAGTTTAGACGAATTTATAATTAAATTTGATAATAATGAGCTCGATATTGTATCGGGCTCATTCCTTTTAGATTAAGTTTTATTCTATCATTGTTGTAATAATTTCTATAATTCCTTTTTTTAAGTGTTATATATCTTTAAATTTTATAATGTAAAATAGTTCTGATTTTAATATTCTAAAGAAATTCTCTATCACTGCATTATCTAACCAGTTTCCTTTCTTGACATGCTCTGTTTAATTCCTTTGTTTTGGAGCATTAATTGATTATTGTTTCATTTGATATTACCAGCCTTGGTCAGAGTGCAAGATTAAATTTGTATTATTAGGTATTTTTCTAAAAGACTTTTCAAGCATATTGGCTATTTGTTTAAAATGAGATCTTTCAGATAATTCATAACTTATTATTTCTCCATTAAATAAATCTATAATTGGGGAGAGGGACAATTTATTGCCAGAGACACTAAATTCAGTAATATCTGTTGCCCATTTTTCATTAGGTTTTATTGCCTTAAAATTACGTTGTAATATATTTGGAGCTATCTTTCCTTGTTGTCCTTTATATGATTTGTTAAACTAATCTGAAATCAATTTACACTATGATATAATTTCCAATGCATTGGCATAAGAAGCTTCTGGTTTTTGATTTGGAAAATAGACTTCCAAAGCACTTTGGTGTTGTTTAAATTTCAATTTTTGACCTGTACTAACAAGTCTAATTTCTTTTATTTTAGCTGTAGAATAAGGCGATTCTTTTCCTAAACTTTTAATAATGGCAGTACCGCTTTCTGGCCAGTCCATTACCGTTGCATAAAGTATCTTATCTTTTTGTGCAAAACGAATATCTTCTGAAGTATAAGGCTTTCCTTTCCCCTCGTTAAACCCCTGAGCGGTTAATGCTCCGGCACTATCTTGTTGCGGACCTTCTCCAAATATTTTCCATGGTCGGGTACCATAAATACTTTTGCTATTTAGTTTCATCCAAACTCCAACTTCACGAACAATTTTCCGTTCTAGTTCATCAATACTTCCATCTCCTCTAACAGGGATATTTAACATTAGATTCCCGTTCTTGCTTACTACATCAATTAATGTATGAATAACAGTTTTAGCCGTTTTATAACGTTTATCGTTATAAACTTCTCTATTGTAATGCCACTCTCCAATACAAGTATCCGTTTGCCATGGCAAGGGTTCTATACTATTACTTTGTCCTTTCTCAATATCCCAAACCAGAGCTTTACGTTGTTGTTTATCCAAAATTTTACCGGTTACAACGGTTTGAACGGTTTTATTCTTTTTCAGGCTTTTATTGTATAAATGTGCCGCAATGCGTAAGCCTGCATCGCTAATTGGCCAAAGAGGGAGTGCAGTATCATCAAAATAAACCAAATCAGGATTGTATTTATCTATTAAATCAATGGTTCTGTCATGAAATTTTTTACAATAATCAGATGTTGGTATAGAAGCTCCATCCCCCCAATCCCATTGACTATGTACTGAAAAACCGCCTGAGCTTTTCTCGCTCAGGGCGTGATTTTGTGCATACAATTCTTGTGGATCTAAACCTTCCCACCAGGTTCCTATCCCATCCGACTTTGTTAATATTCCATCATAAGGAACTCCTGCTAAAGAACCTTTTTTATCAGCTCCCTTAGAAGTATCAAACCAATTCCAGGCATGGGCCGCGTGAACACTAACTGCAAACGGAAGTCCTGCTTTACGAGTTGCTTTTTCCCAACCTGCTATAATATCTTTTTTAGGCCCCATTTTGGTTGAATTCCAATTTGGCTGATATTTACTGTCGTAAAGATCTAAATTATCATGATGATTGGCCATTGCCATGAAATATTTGGCTCCGGAATCTTTGTATAAATTCACCAATTCTTCCGGATCCCAATTATCAGCTTTCCAAACATTAATTACATCTTTAAAACCAAACTTAGAGGGATGTCCATACTTTTTTAAATGAATCTTATACTGCCAGGAATCTTCTTCATACATTCCACGAGCATACCAATCTCCAGCTTCTGGTTCGCATTGAGGTCCCCAATGTGCCCACATTCCAAATTTAGCATCACGAAACCAATCTGGAACCTGGTATTTGCTTAAAGAATCCCAGGTAGGTTCAAAAAAATCCTTAAAAGCAGGAGTGTTGTTAAGAATATAGGAATGTCCCAATAAAGGAGATAAGTAGAGTCCTGCCAAGGCTGACATACCTAATTTTAAAGCATTTCTTCTTTTCATAATTTGAATACTAATTTATACATTTCCGATTTTATTAGTTTATTTTAAAAGTGTCATTTTATATTAAATTAATTCCTAAGCTTTTTTATAACAGCTATATTATATTTAAATTTGATTATTAGCTTTTAATGGCTTTTTTCCTTAATAGTCTGAAAACAAATGTATAATATACACCTAAAAAATTAATTATTCAAAAACGATTTTTTATTATTCAAAAACGATCTTTTACCTTAATTTAAATATTACTATGTCAAAAAGTACTTTCAAATACTCATTTACCTTATTGAACATTGATTATGTGAAACTTAACAAAAATTGGAATTTTAACAATGTAATTAGTCCTTATTACCGACTTTACTACATTGATGAAGGAATGGGATCTATTTCTCATAGTTCTTATAAGTTAATTTTAGAACCTAGTTACTTGTATCTTATTCCTAGTTTTACGATTTGCAATTTGAATTGCGAGGAGTATTTGAGTCAATATTTCATTCAGTTTTTTGAGGAATCTCCAGATGGAATTTCTTTATTTAATCAAAATAGAAATGTGATGAAATTGCCGGCCACTGAAACTGATATTGCTCTTATTAAACAAATGCTTCAGGAAAATCCCAGAAGAGGAATTAACAGATCTGATAATCCTAAAGTGTATGAAAAAGAAGTTTATTACAAGGAATACCAATCCCTTAACAATCAACTCAAACCACACCTCGTCTTTGAAAATCAAGGAATATTACTTTTATTGATTTCAAGATTTCTGAATACTAAAAATTTCAAACAAAACTCTCCTCAAAACACTCCTTCAAAAATTCTGGATACGATGAGTTATATTCAGCTTCATTTGAATGAGAATTTAACTGTAGAAGAATTAGCCAAAAGAGTGAATCAAAATAAGGATTATTTTTCGAAACAATTTCTACTTCATAACGGACAGAGACCTTTAAATTATATTCATGAAAAAAAGATAGAAAGAGCACAATATCTTATTGCGACAACAAATAAAAGTCTTCTCGAAATAGCCTTAGACACCGGTTTCTCGAACTTACCTCACTTTTCAAAAATATTCAGGAAAATAGTGAATATTACTCCTGGAAAATACCGCCATCAGAATAATAAACTTTCTATGTGATTCTATTCGGATTTACAAAACAATTCATAAACACTTTTAAACCACTAAAAAACTAAGTTGTTTCTTTTTTACTTTTTTACCGTAAACTGAAAAATCTCCAATTCTAAATCAAATACTAGTTTATCGTTTTTTGTCCCAAATGAGTTATTTCTTTGACCTTTTTAATTTTCTTGCCTGATTCAGCAACCTTTTCAATATTTTTTCCTTTTAAAAATAAAGCTGCCGAAGTCTTTTTCGACTATCAAAGCTGTGTTTTTAAAACAGATGAGTTGTTTACGTAAAGCTATTTTTTCTTCTTTGGTAAAAGAGGTATTGTCTTGTTTCGTAGCTTTTATGCCTACGGTTTTCATATCAGGACTTCTTACCAAGCTTGCATTTGGATAAGGCATTTCTGCTAATTGATCATCTTCAAAAACATAAACTTCTTTTTTGTCATCGTTTGGATCTTTTACTTTTCGGCTTACTTGTATACTAAAACGTGCAGGGTTTGTTTCTGCATCTGTCAAGTGTTTTTCTTCGGCAGTAAAACTAAGTTCTAATAAGCCGTCACTACCCACTTTTTCTTTA